>JAAHTH010000691.1_pt1 | contig 31576 bp, 29 predicted proteins | sample 6116091 | NCBI WGS metagenome assembly JAAHTH01 (sample SAMN13939990, study PRJNA603662) | sponge metagenome | isolation source: marine sponge | host: Mycale hentscheli | place: New Zealand | collected 2006
CTTTTGCAGCTTTGCTTCGAACTGGTTACGCTTTGCCTGTCGATCCTTGATTTGCTGAGTCAGTTCCTTCACTTTCTCTTCTTTACCATTTTGACGAGCTCGCTTCCGCTTTGCTTTCAAATTTTGGATTTTGGCCGTGAGCTTCTGAATTCGCTGCTCCTGCTGTTGCTTACGCTGCCTCAATTGCGAAACCTCTGCCTTCGCTTGGTTAAGCTTCGCCTTTTGGTTCTCTACGCGAGTCTGCAATTGACTGCGATTGGCTGTAAGCGTTTGAATCTTAGCTTGGTGGCGAGCAATCGCTGACTTAAGCTCCTCAATCTTTCCTGAGTTCTTATCCAATGCCGCTCTCGCTGCCTGGCGCTTCTGCTGAGCCGCCTGCAATGCCTGGCGAGCTTGCTGGGCTTTTGCCTTCACTTGCTGCAGACGCTGATCTGCTTTCGCTTTCTTCGTAGTTAGTCCCTCTACCCTTGCCTTTAATTTGTCTCGTTTAGCTAGTGCTTTCTGCCTATTTTGACGAGCTGTTTGAATTTTCAATTGCTTATCTGCAAGTGCTGCCTGCTGACGTTGCAACTTGGTCTGTAAGTTCGAACGCCGCTCCTCAGTCTGCTGAATCTTCGACTGGTGCTCGGCAATCTTCGTTTCAAGATTACTGATCGCGGCTACGTTCTGATCGAGCGCTGCCTTAGCGTTCACCCTTGCTTGCCAAGCGGACTCAGATTGTTGCTGAAGCTGAGAAAGCTTAGATTTTTCGTTTCTTACTACTTTGCGAACGCGGCGAAAGCGAGTTTCAATTTGAGAAATGCGAGCCTGTGTTTGGGAGATTTCATGATCGAGGTCGCGAATTGTGGCTTCACGACTGGTGATTTTCTGGGCCAAGTCATTCTGCAACCACTCATTATCCGCAATGGCTGCATTTAGATCGACAACCTCCTGCTCAGAGCCAGCTATCCGGCTCTGTAGCGATGAAATTTCGCTCCTTATGTCTCGTACACGTTGAATCGCTGATTGAAGCGCAACCTGAGCTGCATACCAAGCTGCTAGTGAAGTCTCCCTCGCAGCTATTGCCTCATGAGCAAGCTGCTGATGAGTGGCCTCATCATAATCGTCGTAGCTCTCACTGGGTATGCCATCGATGGCTGCATAGGCCTGCGAATTAACACAAAGCGCCATTAGCGACGCGCTCAATAACAATACATTTACAGGTATAGAGCACATACGCCGCTTGAATGTTCCCATCACAATCTCCTAAATTTTACTTATCCACAGAACCCTTCTCGCCCCACAGGGGCTACCTTATCTACCAGTATGATGTCTAGAAAAAATCACAGTTGTGGTTGTGGATGTTTTTTGTTAGCAACTGCGATAAGGAATGACGCATATGTTGAACAAACATTCAAGGGATACGGACGATCAGAGCAATGCCCAAGGCAATACCCAAAGCAATGAGCCTATTGCTCCACCAGAAGCTGCTCAAAATCTCGGAAAAAGGATCCAACTGTCTTTAGAAACAAAGAGGCTGATGGGTGAAATTGAAAAAGAGATTACAGACCTGGATTGGAATATCCCGGACCTAGCCCCATTCGACGCCGCTCCACAATTAGCTGGTCCTGCGAGGCATTTGTTGGCTGCCGGTGGTAAGCGCATGCGCCCACTTCTGGTGTGCATTCTTGCAAGAGCGCTTGGTCTTCCTTTCGATGATAAGATGCAAACATGTGCAAAAGCCGCAGAACTCGTTCACTCCGCCACGCTATTGCATGATGATGTTCTCGATGGTGCTCGCATAAGACGAGGCAGAATTGCTGCTCACTTGAAATATGATGCCCACACCTCAATACTATCCGGCGATGCGCTTCTTTGTAAGGCAATGGCTGACGTCGCTCGCCTCCAAGATCCGGAAATTCTATTACACTTGTCTCTCACACTGCGCGATCTAGTGGAAGGTGAGTGCTTGCAAGCAGACCTTGTTGGAAAGGTTCATGAAGAACTCGACTCCGTCCTAGAAGTCTGCCGGCGTAAAACTGGAGCATTATTTGCCTGGTGTGGCTGGGTAGCAGGCTACAGTGCCAACCGCAATGCAGATGAGCTACGCCGTTTTGGCAAAAATCTGGGCTTAGCTTTTCAGTTATTAGATGACGTTCTGGATTGGGAGAGCAACGAAACTGGCAAGAATCGATTTCAAGATTTGACTGAAGCGAAGTTGAACACTGTGGCTGTTGTCCTTTGCATGAAGAGTCCCAAAGCACGGAAACTATTGACCCAAGCCTTTGCAAATTTAGATGAAAATGAAGAAGTTCCTAACGTTCTAGAACTAGGTAAGAAGCTCCAACAAATTCGAGAATATAAAGATGCTGTTAATTGGGTGAAGGCTCAGGCAGAGAAAGAAACTGCCTTTGCGTTGGCAAATCTCGACGTTCTTCCGGACAGCCAATGGAAAAATCTTGTGAAGACTGTGACTGTTGAATTACTGAGCCGGATGAGATGAGTTGATTTTGCAAACCGTAAGCAGCCCCCAATCAAATATAATTAAGCCGCTACGAGGGGTTGTCTTGCCCGCTAGTGATCGATTTGTACGAAAAGTCTTGCGTGACTTTCGTGTCGTTGAGTCTGGGCAAAAGCTCATTGCTCGTGTTGAAGGGGAAGGTAAGATTGCTGACTATTTTGGCGAGACGGAATCGGAGAAGCGAGTATTTATTCAATTCTTACCAGAAGCCGAATGGCTCCAAAAGCGTGTTTCTTTTGTTCACCGCTGGTTATCCGCATTGCGACTGCATTACCTTGGGTTCTCTCTTTTGCCACAGCTTCTTGTGATTGGAATGCTTCTCGACGGAAATATAACGCTTAATCCGTGGCTGGTGTTTGGCGCCCTCACTGCCACTACTCTTTTACACTTAGCCTGTAATCTTTGGAACGACTATGAGGACCACCTCCGAGGCGTAGATTGTGTGGGCTCGTCTGGTGGCAGCGGTGCCATACAAAAGCTTTGGATCCCAGCGGCCCATATTCGCAATGCTGCTATTGTTTTTTTTCTAGCTTCCTTATGCGTTGGGTTCTATTTGCTAGGTACTTTAAATTGGGAGACCAACGGTAAAATCCTTGTTACTCTTGGAGTATTGGGGACCATTGGTGCTGCCTCCTATAGCGGCTGGCCCATTCACTATAAATACCTAGCCATGGGAGAGGTCCTAGTATTCTTTTTGTGTGGACCGCTTGTCGCCGCTGGAGCTTTGACATTATTGGCTCCACAGGCTTTGTCCTACTTGGCTCTCGCGCTTGCAGCCTACCCGCTAGGTATGCAAGCCGTACTTAGATTGCACGGCGGAAACCTACGCCGCATTCCTTACGATATCCAAGCAAGAGCACGGACAGTCGCCAATTTGATCGGCTTCAGTCATTCTAAAAATCTTTATATACTGATGCTGATAACACTCTATGTCTTAGTTCCTGTAGTATTTTTTGTGAATACCACAAGCCCACTGATTTTCTTGAGTTACTTATCCCTGCCAGTCGCATACTATCAATTCAAACTAATTCGCCGAATGAGAGGGCCGCTCGACCCTTTAGCAAAACGTCTAGGTGCATCTAGTATCTATCTCGACTTGAGTTTTGGGTTGCTGTACACCGTCAGCTTCTTTTTCTAACTTCTACTCCTCTTACTCCTACTCCTCATCTCTCTTAACTTCTTGCCTTGCTCTCTTAGCTTCTTCCCTTGCTCTCTTAATTTTCACAATTCGCTTTCGACGAGCAGTTTGCGCCGCTACCAGACAATAGTCGTATCGTTGATCCAAGAGTAACTTTAATTGCTGTTCTTTTGTGCCAATATCGGATTCATTTTCAGAAATTTTCGTCCAATGACGAGCAGAACGAATCACTTCCGCAAAATTAGGGATTTTTGCTTTAAAATTAGCTCTATCTGGCACCACCTTAATTAACGAACCATCTAAATCATTACGAACTCTCACGACAATATTAAATCCACCGAATCGTTTATCGATTCTAACTCGAGCATACCGAGAGATCATTAGGTTACCTTCAGCCAACTCTAAAACTGAACCATAGGGATAGACCTTTCCATTCGGACCATTACGGATTTTAAACGCCCAGCCAAATTGGTCGAATTGCTTGCCGGCAAAATACTCCTTCACAAATTTTTGGAATTCGGACTTGTATTTATTTTTCAACTTTGTACGAGCCTCTCTTTGTTCAATTCGATCCGTTTTACGAAAACGCCACTTTGTATACACATACTCCTTATGATATTTCTCGATGAAGCCTTTTTTGTACTGAGGGATAGTGCTCCATTTATCGCGAATATAGTTCCAAAACTCACCATACCGTTCCAACAGAAACGTGTAATGCTCTTGCAACAACTCTCGACGAAAATCCCGCACGACGGGCAAGGTATAACTATAGTCGCTCAAAGCATCTTGATAGTCTTCACATAGCTGGAGATAGCTGCGTTTTTTTGCCTCGCCCTTAGCGGCCTCTGCAGTCATATGAGGAGCATACGAAAGAACTATCAAAAGCAAAACAAAGCAAATTTTAGAAAACTGAATTCCCATCCCTATACTGAGTTCCCATCCCTATATTGTAACAGACACTGCTCTACCCTCACATAGATAACAAAATATTATCGATCAAGCGTGTTTCCCCAAGGCGAACAGCGACAGCGCATACAGCGTAAGCGTTTACTAAGTGGTCTTTCTCTTCTGGAACTAAAGAAATTTTCGACAAATTTGGAATTGATCGCACTTCCAAATACTCGATAGAAAAATTTCCAGATTGACCCAGGGATTCTCTTCCTAGCTTCTCTAATTTGGCTACCGCTCGTTCACCTTCCAAAAATCGTGTAAGAACCAACTTCAGTGATCGATAAATTTCAGGTGCAATCTCTCTTTCCGATTCTGAAAGACACTGATTTCGTGAGCTCATGGCTAGCCCATCCACTTCTCGAATCGTCGGACAAAAGATCAATTTTACTGGCAATGCCAAATCGAGCACCATTCTTTGTAAAACCATACACTGTTGCAAATCCTTCAATCCCAAATAAGCCCTAGCTGGTCGAATCAGGCCAAATAGTCGAGCAACCACAGTGGCCACCCCTGTAAAATGGCCTGGTCGTCTGCTGCCACATAATGGTTTTGCTACCTCCGCCACATCCACCGTAGTCTCAAATCCTTCTGGATAAATCACATCAAGTGTAGGCGCAAAAATGATATTTACGCCCTCTTTTTCTGCCTTTGCTCTATCCACCTCAAAGGTACTAGGATAAGAATCAAAGTCTTCATCCTCACCAAATTGGGTAGGGTTCACAAAAATACTTAGAACAACCAACTCATTCTCAGCCCGCGCTTTCGCCAGTAAGGAGGAATGCCCTGCATGTAAAGCGCCCATAGTCGGAACAAAGCCGACGCTCTGAATATTCCCGATCGCGATCCGTAGTTCTTCTTGCGTACGAACAACAACCTGAGTGCGGACAATAACCTGATTCCGCGCAATCGTCACAGCTACTCCTAAAGTGTTTCCGCTTTCTTCCTCTCCCAGCGGGACAAGGCCAGTTCGATAAGTTGCTTTGCAATTACATCTTTTGTAGCCAACGGCAGGAAGGAATAGCGAATTTTTGACCCATTTTCGAATACATGTATTTCATTGGTATCCACATCGAACCCAATATCTCCTCGAGAAATATCATTCATTGCAATGAAGTCGACGGATTTACGCTCTAGCTTGGCGCGGGCAATATTCATTTGTTCCTGCTTATGGCCAGACTGGGCAGCAAAACCTACGAAAACCTGTCGATCGGTGCGCTGTTGAGCTAATGAGGCGAGAATATCTGTAGAGGAACTTAATGAAATCGATACCTTTCCCTTCCGCTCCATTTTACCCTCAATATAATTCTCTATATCGAAGTCACAAACCGCGGCTGTCGCAAAAACTAGGTCTGTGCTTCTCAACTCTCCCATGGCTGCATCTAACATTTGCTGGTTTGTTTCAACGGCAAGCACTCGGCCACGCTCCAGCTGTTGGTAGTCACGATTCACTGGACCTGAAATCAAACATACCTCTGCTCCCATAGCTTCTGCAGCTTTTGCAATTTCATGCCCCATACGTCCGGATGATTTATTTGTAATGAAACGAACTGAATCGATATAAGCTCGCGTCGGGCCGCTTGTGATCAATACTTTCATCCCAGAAAGTGGCTGAGCCTCCTCACCAACTGAAGTCAGCGGCTCTACTGCCGAAACTAGCGGCTCTACTATCGAAGCTAGCGACTCCACTATCTCCGTTGGTTCTGCCATTTTACCTAAACCGGTTTCACCACAAGCTAATTCCCCACTGACCGGTCCCACGAAATGTACACCTCTTGCTTCTAGTCGTGCATAATTTTCCTGCGTAGCTCCCGCCTCCCACATGCGCGTGTTCATGGCTGACGCGACCAGCACCGGCCCTTGAAAAGCTAGTGCTTCTGTCAAAAGTGCATCGTCACAGATACCGTTCGCATACTTTGCTATAAAATTTGCCGTAGCAGGTGCTACCACTAAAGCCTCGCCCCACTGAGCAAGATCAATGTGCGACGTAGCTGATAAATCATCAATACCGTCATGGAGGGATCGAAGAACCGAGTTTCCAGATAGTGATGCAAAAGTAAGAACTCCCACAAATCGCTCCGCTTCTTTCGATAACACCACTCGAACTTCTGCTTTGGATCTGCGAAGCAAGCGAACCAACTCACAAGCTTTATAGGCTGCAATTCCACCGGTAACACCAACAATGACTTTAGCGTTTTGCAATTGCATACAAGCCCTCCAACGTCAAACTGGGTTCATAATGGGTGACTGACTGACAAATGCTCCGTAGAATATCTGCGTATCCACCCGTAGCAATTACGGGAAATTTTTCCGACCAACCTCGCTCTTTCCCTATCTTTGTGACCATTCCATCAACCATAGTGGCAAACCCATGAACTGAGCCTGACTTCATCGCAGACTCTGTATCGTTGCCGACTACTGCTAAGGAATCATCCAAATCGCGCAATAATGAAACCGCATGTAAGCGTGAAGCTCCTGAAACCAATGCACGTAAAGACAATCCGACCCCAGGAGTGATTGCACCACCGCAATAATAGAAACCGTTGTCGTCCTTATCCACTACATCAAAGGTAGTAGCTGTTCCCGCATCAACGACAACCAATGGAGAGCCGAAACGTAACGCACCTTCGGCATTCGCCATACGGTCTGGGCCCAGCTGAGACGGATCCGGCAATTCAATTCTAAAGGACCATGGCGCGTGCGCATTTGCACTCATATAGCGCAAGTTTTCTGCCGAACACATTGCCTGCCACTCATTTTCCAGCTCAGGCACTACCGTCGCTAGAATCAATGAGTCCACATCTTCCACGAGTAATTTATGGCGAGAAAGAGTGTGGTTTATAAAAATAAATAGCTCATCGGCGCAAGCATTCCGATCCGTTTGCATTCGAAACTGTGCCTCAAGCTTCCCTGTCGTAGAAAACAAGCCACAAACAGTATGGGTATTTCCAATGTCAACAGCTAATAAAGCCACTGTTTCCCCTAATAAAGCGTTCGCATTTTATACACTACAGGTGCTCCAACGACACGTTTTCTAGTCGGCAACAAAACAAGTGAAACCTTCTTTCCTTCTACCTTATTAAGCCCCTTAGGCCATTTTGTAAAAAAACGTTTACGACGTCGGTTCGGCCAAAACTGTAAGGAGTATTCTTTACTGCCGATATAAAGGTTTCCCTCCAAACCCGACTCTTTAACCGCTGGATCCTGCTCTTCGTGATTGACCAGATAGACATCAATGCCGTTCTTTCGCGTAAGAACTTCAATGCGAAATTTTCCTGCATCCCGAATGCGCCCATTACGTGGGCCTAGCTTCTCCACAACAGTTCGCTTGTTCTTCTGGGTCGACTGGGCTAGAGTTCGAATGGCGAACGCAGGTTCCGGCATCGCTAGCAAAAAAACCAGCACCAGCCATTGCCTCTCAAAAAATGGCCAAACATTGGAACTGCGGTTCACTATTCTACGACTCGCTCTTCGATTCCGATTCTCCACGGACAATCCCCTTCACTGCTTTTACATAAGCCAGACCTGCATCTCGTACTGTTTCTTTTACGTTTGCGTAAGTGGTAGCAAATTTTGGTGCTTTTCCTGCTGTGTATCCTAGCACGTCATTAATAACTAGTACCTCTCCATCACAAACATTTCCTGACCCAATGCCAATAGTAATTGCAGAAATTTTTTCGGAAATTTCTTTGGCGACTTCTGGCTTCACACACTCAAGTACGATCGAGAAGCAGCCCGCCTGCTCTAGCGCAATTGCTTCACGCACCAAACGATCGTAGGAACTCTCCGTGCTCCCATGGGTATAAAAGCCACCCATCTGATGCACCGATTGTGGCGTCAAACCAATATGCCCCATCACTGGAATTCCCGCCTCCATTAGACGCTTGATCATGTCGACCATATAGGTAGAAGCACCTTCTACCTTGACCGCCTGAGCGCCGGCTTCACTCAGACAACGACCAGCGGAGCGAAGCGCCTCTTCGATTGAAGCCTGGTAAGTCATAAACGGCAGGTCAGCAATTACCATGGCTCGTTTTGATCCACGAGTCACTGCCCCCGTATGAGCAATCATCATATCCAAAGTAACCGGCAGGGTTGAATCGAATCCATAAACCACATTACCCAGCGAATCTCCCACAAGGAGAACATCGGCCCCAGCCTCATCCAGGCATTGCGCCGTCATTACGTCATAGGCCGTGAGCATAGCCACGCGCTCTTTGTTCCTTTTCATTTTAGCTAGACTGCGCAGGGTATGCCTGCGAATTTCCATCTGAATACTCATGTCTTAGTCCTCATTTTTTTTCAATAAATTTAAATTTTGATCAGCAATATGGTCGCGATAGCGCTCCATTCCTAACTGAGATCGAGGAAATCCGTTGTCCTTCTCTTCAAAAAATTCCTTGGCGAATTTCCCATCGACAATATCCTGCCATAAACCCTCTAAACGAGCATCGGTTTCGAGATCTGGCAGCAGATAGTCGGCCGCTCTCAGTCCGCCAAATTTGGCTGTATTACTTACGTCCCGAAACATGCCATAGACACCACGCTCGACCATCATATCTACGATTAATTTCATTTCGTTTAAGCACTCAAAAGTTGCTAGCTTGGGATGAACTCCCTTACGGACTAAAAATTTCACAGACCGATCGAGGATTCGTGGAAGTCCGCCACACAATATAGCCTGTTCGGAAAGTAAATCAGCATTCGTCTCCTCCGCAAAAGAAGAGTCGATTATGCCGACCCGATCACAACCGAGCCCTTTACCCACAGCGAGAGCGGTATCCCAGGCGTTACCAGAAGCATCTTGCTCTACGCCTAAAACAGCCATCACACCGGACCCCTCGGTATAGAGCCGCCGAAGCATCACACCAACCCCTTTTGGAGCGCAGAGGATCACATCATCTCCATCATGAAACTCCATACCGCCATAGACAACCGAGAATCCATGTGCAAATAAAAACGGTCGTGGAGCACGATCCACCCCAGGGCCTAGGATGGCCGCATAGATTTCAGGAATGCATTCGTCCGGGACTAAGCAGGCTAGGGGGCTGGTATCACTTCTAAGCGCATGAAAGTCGATGGTCGCAAACCCGTCAGAGGCCGCCTCGCGCTGGCTCGTGCCTCCTTCAGATTCTGGGCGTCCACTGACCTTTACAATCCAGCCGGAATCACGTAGGTTTTTTGCCCAAGCCTTGCCTTGATTCCCGTAACCAAGTAGGGTAATTTCTGACATGACACAACCTATCAAGGAACAACATGTTACTCAACTATATGAAGACAAAAATTCATCGTGCCACGGTCACTCAAGCGGACCTGAATTATGAGGGGTCGATCACGCTCGACCTGGCGCTTATGCAGGAATCGGGGATTCAGCCCTACGAGCTTGTGCATATCTACAATATTACGAACGGAAACCGCCTTTCAACCTATGTAATTGAAGGTACGCCTAGTTCTGGCATTTGCTGCCTCAACGGCGCGGCCGCCCGACTGGTTGCTCCCGGAGACAAAATTATCATCGTGGCCTACGCCTGGATGACCCAACAAGAGGCGGAAACGCACCAACCGCGTGTCCTACTCATGAACGACGATAATACGATCAAGGATTCTTTCACCGTCCGCTCCAACCAGCCGCGGGACGCTGGCGCTTCGCTTGCTGAGCGCAAGTAGCCACGCCTGGGTCTCTCATGTTTAAAGCTATGGAAGCCCCCAGCGACTCTTAAGGTAGCTTACAACCCTATCTCTGTCCCCGTCTGATAAAACGGAATCGTAAATCAGCACTTCCGCAATGCTGCCATTCCAGAAATTACTAGCAACGCCAGAATTATTTCTAGCGCCGACAGAATAACTAGAAATCGTCGCGACCGCAGCGGCTGTTCTATCAGAGGCTTCACTGATGCCATTTAAGAAAATCTCCCTGCCGGCACTAGTGCCACCACTGTGAGTCATTGTAAAAACATGAAATTGCGGGCCGGCCGAAACGACGGTAGTCCCTTCCAAGGCCCCTGCAAAGTTCGGCGTATACATAACTGGCCTGTTCATTATGCCAAGTCCCATAGATGAAGAGTTTACGCCACCACTATCATTGGCACCTAGAATCACCCGATTATCCTCGTTTGTCGATGCGACTGCAAAGACTGTCAACGCCCCCCCCGACGCATTGAATGTCGTGCTCATAGCGTGGCTAGAGCCATCAAATTCGATGACATTTAGGCCATTCAAAGTTCCTGAATTCGTGGTTGGTCGAGAAGCGCCTGATGCTATGGCGTCGTTTCCATGTCCACTCTTGTCGCTCCAATTTGTTACTTGTCTTCCGGTTTCAGTAATTGTGTTCGTATCCCCTGCATCTAACCAAAGTTGCAAACCCGCAATAGAAATTGGGGCAAAGCCTCTCTCATCCGGGCTAAAGAGAGGAATACTACAACTGGCAAATTTGAAAGCAGTATCAAAGGCTCCACGTATGACAACAGTATTGGCGGAGCCAGGCTGTATTTCAGCAGCGGTCATACCCAAGCGAAACGGATTCGATAAATTTACTGAGACTGCATCAACGTCATCGCCTTCGCTAGGGCAGCTTGGAAGTGTTGATTTAAAACCGATTAAGTGAAATGCGCGCCCCTCCCCTGCAATGACCGACATTTCTATCGACTGGCCCACTCCAACCATGCCGGCAATTTCATCAACATCAATGACTTCGTCACTGCCCTCGAAACTGCAAACATCACCCGAGTCAAACTCTGGATAATCGACCATTACAGCAAAGCAATTAAACTCGGCGATCGAGCTAGGATCCGCTAATAAGTCCAATCTCATTGTGGAAGGAGAAGTGCCCAATGCAGAAGGGGTGTCCAATTGAACTATTACTCGCTCAATTTCTTGCTGATTGCGTTGGCAACTAGTCAAAAAAAGCACCGAGAACAGAACGGTACTAAATAAATATTTTTTGATCATTACGAGCCAGCCCCCTCATAGACAAGTGTAATTTTAGCAAAATCCAAATTTTTCGTCTAAGGCTATTTCAATTCGTCTAAGGCTACTTCAAACAGTAGCAACCAAAGTTCACAGCTGATCTACTTGTAAAACCTTGACAAACCAGTAAATCAAACCCACAATGTCCTAAATATACCATTCACTGTTATAAGAAGCATTTACTCCTCAGCTCCCTATGCATTTGAAGGCTATCTGAAGTGACTTTTTCGACGATAACCCCTGAAATTTTACTTGGTGTTGTGTCCCTAATTTTTATCACTGTCAGCGTTGTTTTTTTCGCCTACTTCCAGCGCAATCAAGAGCACTCACGCTCTGAGCTAAGCCGACTACAGGAAAAGCTCCAAGCGCAGCAACAGAGTTCACAAGCTCTACTTCAAGAATCTTTAAGCTTATTGCGCACGGAGCTTTCGCAGACGATGAACAATAGCGGGACTGATTTCCGCCAACAAATGCAAAATTTGAGTCAGCAGTTAAATTCACGTATGCAAGAAACAAATCAGTCTTTACAAAAAACGCAAACTGCCGTCGGCGACAGACTCGACAATGCAACGAAGATCGTCTCTAGCTTGCAACATAAGCTGGGCGACCTTGAAGCCTCTAACCGACAAATCGTGGACGTCGGTAAAGGTATTAAGGATTTGAAAGATATTTTTAAGAGCCCAAAGCTTCGCGGAAATATGGGCGAGTTCTTTCTAGAAGACTTGCTCCGACAAATTTTGCCGGCCAATTCATACTCCTTTCAGCACCATTTTCAAACCGGCGATGCAGTGGATGCAGTTATTCGTGTCAGCGATAGTATAGTTTCTATTGACTCAAAGTTCCCACTGGAGAGTTTTCAGCGCATGCTGAAAACTCAAGACAATCAACCAGAGAATAAGCAGAAAGAGCGTAAAACCTTTATACAAGCCATAAAAAAGCATGCTGACTCTATTTCCAAGAAATATATCCTGCCCAACGAAGGCACTTTTGATTTCGCTTTCATGTATATTCCGGCAGAGAATGTTTATTATGAGATAATTATTCGCAATGATATTTCGGACAATGAGTCCTCGTTATATTCTTGGTTGCTCGATCGCAAAGTTATTCCAGTCTCCCCAAACTCTTTATACGCATACCTACAAGTAGTTATTTTAGGATTTAAAGGGATGCGAATCCAAGAAGATGCCAAGCAAATCCTCAAGAGTTTAGACCGCCTCCAGAATGAACTCGATCGGTTTCGCTCTGACCATACAGTCCTCGGAAAACATATTCGAAATGCGAGCAATAGCTTCGACAACACCAATCGCCGGCTAGAAAAATTCCAGGACCGCTACAGCCAACTCATTTCAATGGAGAACACGGTGAGCCCGATGTCGCAGACCAACGAGCTGGAAAAAACACCGGAAGAACCGGCTGCAAATGCGAGCTCGCACTCATCATTGTTGTAGGATACCCCACCCAATGGAGCATAGATCCCTCAAGCGTAAGTCTCTCAAGCAAGAACTTATGAACCTGCAACAGTACGAACTGGAACGTGCTCGAACTTGGCTCTATTTCGTTCTCTTTTGCGGGCTGATTATATTCCTCAGCCACCAACCCGGTGATCCCACTCACATCCCTCTGTTCCCACATTTTGACAAAGTCATTCATTTTATCGAGTATTTTGTTTTTGGAGTTCTCTTGCAGCGTGCACTTGCTGCACAAACAATCCTCTCTCTAGAAGAGAGCTACAATCGACTTATCTTTGTCGTACTGTCCGTAACTGCACTCTTTGCCGCATCTGATGAAATTCACCAATACTTTGTTCCGTTTCGAACGATGAGTATTTGGGACTGGCTAACTGATCTTGTTGGTGCTGGCTTTTCAATAGTTGTATTCCAAGCAACGCGGCCAAATTCAAAGCGATTCGACCTTTGACTTAGAATCAGTGCCTTTAATCAGAATTTTTGCTTTCGCTTGGACCACCACTGTTGTACCCACGCCAAGTTTCTGCTCGAACCCGTTCTCATCTTTTTGAGTCGCATCAATATTGATCACTGACTCTGAGCCAATCACAACCTGCGTCTTTTGTTCTGAACAAATTTTGAACTCTTCTCCGCAGCGCTTAAGGCCAGCTTCTAGCGCTTTCTTGCGAGCTTCTGCTACTGCTTCCTGAGCCACTTCATTTGCTAGAAGAGGACTTCGAACCGCAGATCGTTTCTTAAACTCTATTTCTCGCTCAGAGATGGCACCGCCGATAGCCGCGTCGGCTGTGCGTTTTGCAACAGCTTCCCGAGTCACTGAAAACAACTTCGTTCGCTTGACTGCAGTTATTACTGAGCTTGCTTGCTCGGCTGTAGTTATTGGATTTGCTTGCTTGGCCGCGATTGACGGAGCCGTTAAAATTAGTACCGCTAGTAGATAGCTAAACAGATAACCAAATGCTGTTAGAACTCTCATAACCTCTCCCTAAAAACCCCAAAATCACTGAGATTACGCGCTAGGTTATATTTTCTGGTTCCCCTAGTCAATCTGAAATCGATGAAATATTATTTAAAGCGAGCTAACAACAGATTAGGCTGCCTCACCTTGGCCATCATCACCACTTTTTTTAACTGGGCGAGCGAATTGAGCGCGCTTAGCAGGATAACCGTTCACTTCCAGCTCTTGCATGAAGGTTGGAAGCACTCCACAGGGTTCCATCTGCCCCAAAATCTTACCTTCTTTCGTTTTCCCCTTTTGTACAAACTTGAAAAGATCGCGTGTAGAATAGGTCCCGTTCGTGTCCACTCCGATCACTTCAGATATGTGTGATAGTTTTCGAGAGCCATCATGATATCGTTTTGCTTGAATAACCAAGTGAATCGCAGAAGAGATCTGTTGACGTAAGGCCTCGATAGGAATCTTTGTGTCTCCCATCGTGGCCAAAGTTTCCAAGCGAATCAATGCATCCTTTGGAGTGTTGGCATGTACCGTACCCATTGTGCCGCCATGACCGGTATTCATCACTGTAATCAGATCTAGAGCTTCCGCACTTCTCACCTCACCCACAACAATTCGATCTGGCCGAAGTCTCATAGAGGACTTAATCAGGTTACGAATTGTAAGCCCCCCCAATCCCTCATCGTTGGCAGCCTTTGTTTCAAAATAAACTACATGCGGCGTCTGAATCTTTAACTCCGTTGCATCCTCAATGATGATAATTCTCTGGGTTGGCGGAATCGCTGCCCCTATAACATTCAAAATTGTTGTTTTACCAGAGCCAGTGCCTCCCGATACAATCACGTTCTTACCAATATGGACACAAATTGCGAGAAATCTCGCTGCGTCTGCCGAGAGCGCTCCGAGCTCTACAAATTTCTGCATATTAATATCTGCAGCCTTGGCAAATTTACGAATTGCCACGGTTGTTCCATTACGTGCAGCCGGTGGCATCACTGCATGAATACGCGAGCCATCCGGAAGACGAGCATCCAAAGTAGGATTCTCTTCGTCCACCTTTCGTCCCACAAATTGTGCAATATTACGAATTGCTGCTTGAAGCGTTGTCTCGTCTGGAAATATATTCTTTGTTTTGTAGAGCTTACCTTTCTGCTCGATCCAAATATCTTCCGGTCCATTGATAATGATTTCTGAGACGACGTCATCCTCCAGCAGATCCTCAATCGGCATCAAAAAACTCGCAATACTCTGCTCAAATACACTCACTGTGGTCCTTAATCTCTTACGATCATTGTCCCTGCAAGATTATTGATTGGGCAATGGAAACGGTAAGGACCGCTCCTCCGTGGCTCAAAGCTAATCTTTACGATTGCCTTAGATCCAACTCCCTTGTGGATACTAAAATCTTCGCCCTTCATAATAAAACAAAGGTCTCTAGACTCCGTCGTTGTCAGGTAAAGATTTACAGGAATATTTCGGCGTACAATTATATTTTTTGGAAAATAACCGTTCTTAGTCGCGATGATAGAAAACTCCTGCACCCCATACTTATGAGCTTGCTGAGGACTAATCTTCTCTACTGAGCCACGCTCCAGCGAGCCGTGTGCTGGAGAGCCATAGGACGAAATTTCTCGTCGATGTGATCCCTGCTTGGAGTCTGCGTAGCTCTGATTAGAATCTGCGTAGCTCTGGTTAGAGCCCGTGTAGGATTGCGGCTTTTCCAAATACCCCATACCCGTTAACAATAATCCTGCTGGTATCATTAACAACGCCCATCCTGTCCTTGATGTATACTGCATCTCTATCTCCCCGACATAACCGTTTCTAGCGGATCGGCAAAGTGGACAGAAATCTAAAAAAAAAGTGCCTTCTGGCTGAGACCATTTTTCACTCGTATTCACGTGATGAAGAACAATCAATAAGAATTATCGAAGCATTCCGCTGGCAAGACTGCTCTTTGCTAGATAACCTGAGAAGGCCTAGTGCTTGCTCTTCTAAAGTTTGCCCTGCTATTTCCGTGGAGTTAGATAGAACCGCTGCCTTCTTTAAAATATTCTCGTCTCCAGGCATGAACCCTTCTGTAAACAAAAGTAGAATATCGCTCTTATGAAAATGACAGGTGCGAATTTCCGGTTCTAATTCCCGATAAAAGCCAAGTCCTGATAACGCAAAATCGGAACCGAAACGTTCATCACAGGCACCACTGACATGACCTTGAGAAATCGCAAAAGTTTGTGGACGCAAAATTAAAATCGCTTTTCCACGACGCAATACCATGGCGCCACAAGCACCTGCATTACCAAGAATAACTCGCCCTGAAGGCAGAAACTGTGCGGCCACAACGGAGACGGCTGCACGCTCATCAGCATCAACTTTATCATTTCGCTCTAGTAGCCAATTATTCCCACCTACGAGCGCATGTCGCATTTGGTTTTCTTCTTTGGACAGGCGTTTATAACCCTTTTCTTCCTCGTCCTGCTTGGACTTTTCCTGTAAGCGCGAAACTAGGCCTTTACCAATCTGCTTTACAATTGTACTGCTGGCGGAGTCACCGACTCCCTTGCCACCCATTCCATCGCCGAGAACATAGGAACCCCATACCGGTTCCATCCAATAAGAATCTTCCTGGACGGGCCAATTCCCCTGTCGCGTAGCTGCGCCGAATGCCATAATTCTCTTCACTGTTCTCGTTTCACCGTTCTTCCTTAGAGAATGCTTCGTATTTGCGCAGCTTCGACTTACAACGACGTTGGTACGGATCCCGCTCCGGTGCAACGCGCACACAATGCTCCAACTTCAATTTTGCTTCATCGAGCGCACTAATACTTTCAGCCAAAATCGCTTGGGCGTAAAGCCGCTTCGCGCGCAAATGTAGAACAGAACGAATCGCCAGCAACCCTTCATTGGCTTCTCGATTAGCTGGATCCGTCCTTAATGCTTCTCGATATAAATCCTTACTCTTAACAAGATCACCTCCGGGCTTACGCTCTTGCCTTGCCCTCTCTAATAATGGATTAACGATCGCCTCGATTTGCGATGTCGCTTCCTGCTTCTTCCCCCATACCTGCTCCTGATAGTTGCCCTTACGATAACCTTTCTTTATCAAGGTATCCGCATATTTCATCGCCTCAATATACTTCTGCTCAAAGACCATCTGCCTCAATTTAGCCAATCCAGCTTCTGCCTCTTTCCGCTCCACTTCTTCTTTCTTTCTAGCAATCTCCTCCTCACGCTCTTGAGCAATCTTTTGCTTAATCCGATTCTGCCAGACCTGTGCTTGGCTATTGTTCGGATCTTTGGAAAAGACCTCCTGGATCATATCATCGAGCAATGCTCGTCTATCCGGATCCTCTAATGCATCACTAAATATCTGCTCTCCCTTCACCACAAGGGCTGCCACCTCTTTGGCAAGCTGTTCCTCATATTCCCGCTTTTTCGCTTCTCGTTCTAGGCGCTCTTTCTTTTCAATTCCTTTCACCGCCTCTTTCACATATAGTTTGGTATCTCGATATTTAGTTACTTTAGATAAGACTACCTTAAGCTCACGCAGCATCATTTCATAGTCCTGAGACTCTCTGAAGGAAAGCGCTTTCGTGTAGGCTTCTTTCACTAAAGCTTGTTCAGCAGGGGGAAGGCGCTCAATAGTAATAATCGGATTCCCTTGAGCATCGCGCTGGATAAGTGGTTTTTTCGGTTTCTCCGGAGGAGGCTCTTCCAACACGAAAATCGCAATAAAGGCAAAGATTGCGATCACACCTAATCGCTGCACTCTTGGCAATCGTTGGAATTGCTTCCAACGCTTTTTGAGTAAGCTCGGTTCATTTTCGATATCATCATTGACTAGAGCTTCACCATCATCAGAAAACCCCTCTTCCTGCGACATCATTCCTAGCTGCGTACTATCTGCATCAGCTTGAGTTGCTAATCCATCGGCTGGTAATGCTTCCCGAGGAACAGGTATGAATTGTTCACGGTTTTTGAAGAACCCTTTATTTTCTATTGTAAACTCAAGCTGAGTCTCCGCAATTCGAATAATATCCCCTGGAACTAGCTCAGCTTGCCGCACGTCCTGCTCATTAATCTTGGAACCATTGGCGGATTCTAGGTCACGAAAATAGAAGGAGAGACCTTCTCTTCGAATTTCAAAATGTTTTCTTGAGGCACGCTTTTCGAAAATAATAATATCGCAATTAGATGCACGCCCGACTAAAACAAGATCCTTTTTAATTGCAAACTCGGTATGGTTGGCTGCCCCAGGTTCGAAACGCAATATACCTATAGTTTGATTCAAATCGATAATTTTAGTGGCATCACCATCCAACGTATCGCCAGCCTGACTCTCGGACGTCTGAGCAAGTGCCAGGGGGAGCGCCGGGGGGACTTGCTCAGCCCCAACGTCCATTGGTATTGAACCGACCTGCTGCTCCCCATCAGGAGTTGGATCATCGGAAAAATTCACTCGCAAAATCACGTTAGCGACCTCTAACTCTTCCCCCCCTTGCAGAACTGCATTTTCTACTTCCTGCCCATTGAGTATTAACGAACCAACAGATGTCCGCTTTTCCAAAACGAAGCCTTGGTCAGTCTTGTTGATTACTGCGTGTAAGCGCGAAACAGCAGGATCTGGGATTCGCACCGCACACCCAGGAGACCTTCCAATGGAGATCTCTCTATCGCCAGATTCATTGATCTCTGATACGACACGACCATTCACATAGAGCGAAATTTGTAGCATTACTTACTTCGCTCCCTTGCCTCATCGATCTGCTCCACAGCTTCTGTTGATTTCTGATAGTACTCTGAATCCGGATCTTTTTCTAAAAGCCGAAGCACAGATACATAATACATCCGTGCCTCTTCATAGCGTAATGCGCGAGCTGCCGATTGAGCAGCCAGATATGTCGATACGACTTCTGACTCCATTCGATTTTTTACTATCTCCAAGTAGACTTTCGACAATTCATGGGAGGGATCAACCGTTTGTGCAGTTTCGAATGCAGTAATGGCTCGCCGATAATTTCGACTGTTTAGCTCTCGCATTCCTTCTCTGTAAAACTTCTGTGCAGACTTGAATCCTGATGAGGAGCCATCGTACTTTGGTACGAATACATCGATTTCTTTCTTTCGATCCTTCTTCTTTGGAATTTTTTTGGCAGATTCCTCTTCATCCAAAACGCTCAGTCTTACTTTTTCTCGAAATGTCAGAACGTTTTCGCTTCCAGAAAATATAATCATGACTAGTAGAAAAAAGACGATGAAGATAATCATTTTATTCTTCTTGAGACTCTTTTCTTCTTCTGTCACATCTGGCCGCATGACATTATCTTCAAATGCAATAATCGACTGCTGACCAGAAGCAATCACCTCAAAGGTAGTCCCCCCGACGGTAAAAATATCACCTGGGACCAAAAATTCCCCTTTAATACGCTTTTGATTGATGAAAAGACCGTTTGCCGAATCCAAGTCACGAGCAAAATAGTGATTCTTCTTTAGCACGAGCTCTACATGGCGGCGAGAGGCTTGTTCATCTTCTATCGGTAGATCACACTCTTCGTCCCGTCCAATGACAATAGAATGCCCTGTCAGACAATAGCCATGACCAACGTTATGCCCCTTCACAATCCGCAGCCGAATTCGCTCCCCAAACTGTGATTTCCGAGGCAGCACCTCCGGAAAATGCAGGAGTTTCGGCCGTTCAGCCATAATCCTCCTCTTCTGCAGGTAATGCAGATACAAGGTATGCTTCAATCTTTTCCGGAAGTGAAGAAACTGAGAGGCAAATTATATTATAAAGACCGGCAGAGAATTCGTACTCTTCATGTACTCCTTCCGGACCATAGTCCGGGGCTTTCTCCATCATGTCATACATCATAGCTGCAAAGGCTTCGTCACGAGCAGCGTCATTAATAGGCATACCAGAAATAGCCTCTCCATGCATCCCCGTAAGTTCTTCAAACGTCGCACTAAGCGTAAGTACATTCGAAGCACCATCCATTAACATCATTGGCAAATGTGCATTCGTGACCATGTACTGCAGCGGCACCATCATATTATCGATGATCTGTTGCTCATTGTCGGAGGCTTCCAGGTTTTCATCCTCATCTCCGCTCTTCAACTCGGGAATCCGAGAGAGAACAGAATTTACTGAATCAATAAGTTGATTCAATGGTTCGAATTGATAATGCTTCTGAACCGCAGAAATATTACCTTTCAAAACTTCATCGAGCTCATCGTTAACAATCTGAATTGGCTGATAGGTAAGTCGATATACTAAGAACAAGAACACTAGGCCGAGTAACATTGCCATGAGAAACGACTCCAGATAAATGACTCCAACCATCCCTGGATCGAGCGCAATACCTGTTAATGCAAATTTTAGCACAACTAGGGCCTTTGGGACTTCTGCACCTGATTTTGGCGATTTGGCGAAAATAGGTACTGTCACCAGAAGACGGGTATTATCTTCATTTCGCTTAGTTACGAGCTTCCAGGCTGCTCGCTTTCCAGCCCGCGTCGCACGTAAAACTTTTGTAACATATGGGTTTGTCGTCCCTTCATTAATTTTGATACCTGGAGCAAGTACCCTTCCTTGTAGGTCTAAAATCAGAGCCTCCACGACGGAAGCATCCTTTTCAGCAAAATCGACGGTTAGATTAGCCTCCGCACCTTGCTCAATCGCCTCTTGATTAATTTCAGCGATTTGCCTAGCGATATACCGAGCTCTATCTTCTGCTTCTCGAAGGACAGATTCCTTTGCAGTCTCCAGCAGTGGATATACTGACATTCCGATATAAAGGATCACGTAACAAACGAACAAGCCACCCAGTATATACCACCACTCATTACGAGTGTTCATGTCATGAACGACTGGAGTCACCGTTTCATCGAATTTATAAAAGAGTTTTTTGAAAAACGATTTTTCTTTTCCGGACTTTGAAGGCTCGAACTGCCCCTGAAGTAAATCGTTTGCTTCATCGCCGGCATTCATGTCCACATCCGTAGGAATACCGCTCGCAATAGGGTTGGCAAAAGCAGCGCCTTGTCCAGCTTCGTCAGGGCCTGAAATAAATTCGAATACAAATGGGCCAATGGACAACTTGTCTCCTGGCTTTAGTTTTGATTTTTTGGCTAGTACGCCATTGATAAATGTCCCATTACTGGAACCCCCATCTAGTACTTCTGCATTCATCCCAGTAACACTGATTGTGCAATGTCGTTTGGAAATCTGACCACTACTCAGAGTGATATTATTGCCTTGCTCTCGACCAATGGAGTTACCTCCCTCTTTGAGAAAATAGGCTGCTCCTTGGTTTGGTCCACTAACAATTACTAATCTTGCTGCCATTAGATGGCTCCTCAAATAACAGGCTTTGACCTACCTCTAACTGCAAGTCATCCGCCACGCCTCCTGCCAACTCCAACACAGAATATGCTGAAAAATAGAGGCAAGACATTCTCCATGGTTTCATTTCTTTGTAAATGGATATAATTTTAAAATTTCGATCGAGAAAAATTGCGTCGATCGTGAAACGCATGAAAAAAGTATGAATAGAATTGCACGGAATAATCCAAAGCGCTTCTTCTCGCAAAAGCAATTTATGCTTCAGGAGCCCTATCACTCGAGAAAGCATCGTATTTGCTAAAGCGCAGTCTTCCGCCACAACTACTCCGTCACTCTCACGCCGCACTTTCACTACAACCTCAATTCATGAATGCCTAAAACCCGGCGTCTCCCCCACCACTATTGAAGAATTGCAGGAAGAATGGACCAAATACCATTAAGAAAATTGCCGGCATAATAAACATAATCATCGGGAACAAAACTTTTTGAGATGCTTGCGCACCGGCTTTCTCTGCTCGCATAAATCTTTCGTGGCGAATTTGCTCACTCTGCTGGCGCAGAATTTTACCGATACTAGCACCCATTTCATCGGCAGAGACGAGGACAGCAATAAAAGAGTTAATTTCCGTCATGTTAATCCGCCACGCCATTGCCCTTAAGGACTCTGCTCGAGAGGATCCAATTTTAATGTCCTTTAAGAGCGTATCCATTTCGTCAATGAGCGGAGATTTTTTTGCCTTGTCCACTACCTTAGCCATCGCACCCATAAAATCCAAGCCAGCCTCTGTCGAAAGCGCCAACAAGTCCACAACGAAAGGCATGGACCGAAGGATATCGTCTTGCCGTTTCTTGATTGCTCCCCGTAGCCAGATTTGGTCAGGATAGAAATACCCAACAATTGGGGCAAGAAAAAACATATAGAGTTCAACGTCTATGTCCCAGGCATATTTCACAAAAACTAATAAAGCTGGGAAGCCGACGATAAGGAAAATCTTAAAGCCTAGCAATTCATCGGGGGTTAGAATATCCGTCATGCCAGCCATCGCTAGTTTTCGTTTCAAAACTTTTCGCGAGTTATCGAGCTTTAGGTCCTTTACGATCGGCACAATATACCGAGCAAAAAATGGTCGAGACCATTTTAGGAAAATGTTCCCTCCATCACTAAGGCCGATTCTATCTGTTCCGAGAGCTCGCCCTGCCTGGCGCTTTTCCTCATCTTTGAATACGGTTTGAACCATAAAATAAACGGCCGCACCCAAAACCAGATAAGCTATCATCAATCCATCATCAGCACTGAACATGGTTTCATTTTAAGGTGATTACCAAACGCATTCAACGCATCCTAATAATAATTACGGAAGCAGGTAAACATTCATGCTATAGCCTTAACGTGATACGATCTCCTCATATGCAGCGGAGTGCGGAAAAGAAGGCGAAGTCTTAATACCTATGATCGTTTTTTTAGCGCAGCGATTCCTCCAGCTGCTTCCTGTTCTATGGGGGGTGGCCACACTTGTTTTCTTTTTGATTCATATGGTGCCTGGCGACCCGGTGGATATAATGTTGGGCGATTCTGCACTTCCCACTAGCCGTGAAATATTACGTAAGCAGCTTAATCTAGACCGCCCATTAATGGAGCAGTATTTTGTCTACTGGCAAGGTCTCCTGCAAGGCGATTTGGGAACTTCACTAATTTCTCGACGACCGGTAATTGATTCCATCCTTGAGCGCCTTCCGGCCACGCTAGAGCTTGCTTTATTGAGTATTTTTGTGGCCATTCTCGTATCAATTCCCGTTGGAGTTCTTTCCGCAGTGTTAAAGTATTCTTGGTTTGACCGCATTGCAATTGGCTTATCCCTAATTGGAGTTTCGATGCCAAATTTTTGGTTGGGGCCACTACTTGTGTTGCTTTTTTCGATTCATTTAGGTTGGTTTCCAGTTTCCGAGCGCTCCGGACTCTCTTCTTATATCCTTCCAGCACTCACATTAGGTCTATCCTTGGCTGCCATTCTTTCACGAATGACGCGCGCAAGCTTATTGGATGTGTTGTCTCAAGATTATATTCAGACAGCTAAGAGCAAAGGCTTAAGTAATTTCTTAGTTTATATGAAGCATGGCCTAAAAAATGGACTGATCCCTGTCATTACTATTTTAGGATTACAGCTCGGGAGTCTAATGGCTGGAACAGTAATTACTGAAACTATTTTTGATTGGCCGGGCATTGGCGAGCTATTATTCAGGGGAATTCAGTCCAGAGACTACCCACTGGTGCAAGGTTGCGTGCTTGTGATTGCTTGCGCTTATGTTTTTGCCAACACAATGGCAGATATTGCTTATTCAATAGCAAATCCAAGGATTCGTTTGGAGTAATATGTCTCGCGAACATTTGACCTATTGGCAACGAAACGCAAATTTTATGATTGGTGGATCGATCGTTAGCCTGCTTCTTTTGCTTGCTTTACTAGCACCTTGGATAGCTCCCTTTGCTCCAGATCGACTGATTTTAGAAGAATCAATGCAAGGCCCAAATGCAATTCACTTACTGGGTACGGACAAAAGTGGAGCTGACATATTTTCCATAATTTTGCACGGAACACGACTTTCCTTTGAAATTGGCGTTACGGCGACTCTAGTTTGCGTATTTATTGGGCTCATTCTTGGTAGCCTCGCGGGATATTGGGGAGGTTGGCTGGACACGATTATGATGCGAATCCTCGATATAATTTTCGCCTTTCCTGGTATCATTCTGGCAATCGCTATCGCCACAGTAATGGGGGCCAGCAAGGCAAACGTGATTTTTGCGCTAATATTTACAGGCTGGGCCGGCTATACGCGACTCGTACGTGGGGAAGTCCGTGCATTAAAGGAAAAGGAGTATATTCAAGCTGCTGAGGCCGTCGGAATGAGTACAATGCGCATCATTGTTTTTCACCTTTGGCCAAATCTCATCTCGCCGATTTTAGTCGCTGCTACCTTTGGTGTGGCAGGCTGTATTTTAACTGAATCCTCTCTCTCCTTCCTTGGTATTGGAGTTCCACCTGGCACACCGTCTTGGGGGGCCCTCCTCGACCAAGGCCGCGATGTGCTCTTAGACGCGCCTCACATATCAACTTTCCCTGGACTCGCTATCATGATAACCATCTTGGGATTCAACTTTTTGGGTGAGGGTCTGCGGGAACGCCTAGACCCCAAGGGATAGTGAAAAATAATGTCAGTTATCTTAATCACAGGTTCTTCTTAATAATGCAGAAAATTAAACTTTTAGTAAAACCCTTAGCTAACTTTTCTGGGGAACTTCCCAAATATGAAACTGGACTGGCAGCTGGTTTCGATGTGCGGGCACAACTGGATACAACTGTGGTTTTACAGCCCGGTGAGCGAGCACTAATTCCTACTGGGCTCTCCTTTGAAATTCCCGAAGGGTATGAAATACAAACCCGTCCTCGCAGTGGATTAGCAATCAAGAAGGGGGTTTCCCTAGTGAATAGCCCAGGCACAATTGATGCTGACTATAGAGGTGAAGTAAAAATTATTTTAATTAATCATGGTAGAGAGCCGGTAGAAATTGCTAATCATGAGCGCATTGCGCAGTTAATTTTAGCCCCAGTAGTACAAGCCTATTTTGAAGTTACGGAAAACCTATCCATCACTGAGCGCGGTGCGGGAGGGTTTGGATCTACGGGCGCATAGGGCCCAAGCCCGAGCCCCAGGCGCCATAAACCAACTTTTATGGGGTATTTGCAGTCTTATTGTCTGCGGTCCTCTTAACCGTTTTGGGAGCCGTTTTTGGAGCCATCTTGGAAGCTGTTTTCTTTTTAGCCTTTTTCTTTACCGCTCTTTTCTTCGTCGATTTGCTGGACTTAGCAGCAGCTTTTCCCGTGTCTACCTTAGAGGAAACTACCGCTAATGCCTCTTGCAGAGTCACTTTCTGTGGATCCATCTCCTTTGGCATTGCCACATTTGTTTTGCCGACTTTGAAGTATGGACCGTATGGACCATCGAAAATTCCAATCTTGTTCTTGGTCCCCGGATGTTCGCCAAGATCTCGTAAAGCAGCTGCTTTACGCCGTGAACGTTTCGGCATAGCCAATATTTCCAAGGCGCGGACTAAATCAACCGTTAGAATTGAGTCTTCCTTTTTCAGCGACCGAAAATCTCCATCATGCATAACATAAGGACCGAATCGGCCAGTATTGGTGATGATTGGCTTGCCTGTCTCTGGGTGCTCCCCCAAAGTTCGCGGCAGATTAATCAACTTGATGGCCATATCACTGGTAATCGTGTCTGGTTCGATCGTCTTCGGTATGGAAACTCGCTTCAACTTGCCACTTTCTTCATCCGGAATATCCCCTAGCTGAAGATAAGGCCCGTAAGATCCGGTACGTAAGAAAATTTTCTTATCGGTCTCTGGATCTACCGCAAGAGAAACGGGACCTGCCTTAACCTGTTCTACAATCTTATCAATTGAGTCCACTGTCAGATCAGCTGGTGCCATGTCCTCCGGCACAGAAGCCTTAATGATTTCTCCAGAATTCGGATCGGTAAATTGAAAATAAGCACCATATTTACCAATGCGAATATCTAGATTAGAAATATGATCGAAAATAATGCTTCGAGCTTTCTCCGGATCAATCTTGTCATCCTCGGACTCAACTTTGGAACGAAGGCCAGTATTACCTAAATAAAATTTCTGCAAATATGGAATATACTCTTGCTCACCGGACGCAATTTTATCGAGTTCTTCTTCCATCTTCGAAGTAAAACCAAAATCCACAAACTCATTGAAATGGTCTTGCATCAAATCTGTAACCGCAAGGCCGGTAAACGTCGGCACTAAGACATTCCTCTGCTTCTTCGCATAGCCTCGGTCTATAATTGTGGAAACAATAGCTGCGTACGTGGATGGTCGCCCAATCCCCTCTTTTTCCATTAATTGGATTAGTGCAGCTTCTGTATATCTTGCTGGCGGCTTTGTTTCATGCTGAGTTACTTTCGAATCTTTGTGATCGACCGTATCCCCTTGTTTTAAATCCGGGAGGAATCGTTCTCGGTTAGCCAGTGCGCGATCTGGGTCATCGGAGCCTTCCACATAGGCTTTCAAAAAACCTGGAAAGATGATCTTCATGCCTGAGGCATAGAAATCCGCTTTTCCTTCCTTGCAGTCTACATTTAAATGTACAGAAACTTGCCTTTGTGAAGCATCAGCCATTTGTGTTGCCACGGTCCGCATCCAGATTAATTCATAAAGCGCTAAATCCTTCCCACTTAACTTCATCTCTGATGGTGGCGTAAAATCTAAACTCGGACGAATCGCTTCATGGGCTTCTTGCGCTGCTTTTGATTTTGATTTGAAAACCCGTGGACTACTATTCAAAAATTTGGGGCCAAAAAGCTTTTCTACACAATCACGAGAGGATTGAATTGCCGCTTGAGAGAGGTTCACAGAGTCCGTTCTCATATAGGTAATGAAGCCTTTTTCATAGAGGGATTGTGCAATCCGCATTGTTTCTTTAGCGCTCAAGCCAAGCTTACGGTTGGCTTCCTGCTGGAGAGTTGAGGTAATGAAAGGAGGTGCCGGCTTTCGAGTTACTGGTTTTTCCTCAATATCTTTTACCGTCCACAGCTTCGAAGCGGCTTGGGACTGGATCGATTTCGCCATTTCTTCCGTTAACAAGACAACAGAGCCCTTGCGCTCTGGTGCCAACTCCCCTGATCGATCATGGAAATCCTTACCAATCGCAATCTTCTTTTCTCCCAGAGAAGTCAATTTTGCTTCGAAGTCGCCACCACCTTTTAGAAGATCTGCATGCACACCCCAATAGTGCGCCCGTTTAAACACCATGCGCTCTTTTTCCAGCCCCACAAGTGCTCGTAGTGCTACCGACTGCACTCGTCCAGCAGATAGTCCGTAAGCAATTTTCTTCCAAATTAGCGGGGATAACGTGTATCCCACTAATCGATCCAAAATTCGCCGCGCCTCCTGGGCATGCACCAACCGCAGATCTAAATCCCGTGGATTAGCAAATGCCTCTTTGATTGCCGGCGCGGTGATCTCGTGAAAGACCATTCGCTTAGTTGGAATCTTTGGCTTCAATACTTGAACCAAATGCCAAGAAATACTTTCTCCCTCGCGGTCTTCATCTGTTGCGAGGTACAGAGCATCGGCTTCCTTCATTGCCTTTCGTAACTCGGTCAGAGTTTTATTTTTTTGAGCTGACACCACGTAGAGTGGCTCAAAGTCTTTATCTACATTCACACCTAAACGAGCCCAAGGCTCTTTTTTGACTGCCGCTGGAATTTCAGCAGCCTTCCGCGGTAAGTCCCGAATATGTCCCATACAGGCCAGGACCTTACAGTTTTTGCCCAGAAACTTTCGTATCGTCCTCGCCTTAGTCGGAGACTCTACGATGATAAGAATATTTTGACCCACCGCCATCTGCTGTTACCGCTCCAGTGTTATAAGTTTCGCGTCCATTATCATATATAATCGCGCAATCAATAAAATTAGGGAAGAGCCGTACGCTCATTATCTAATTTCATACCTCGTTTTTTAGCCTCATCATCCGAAAACGGGAGTGTAGTCCTGTTATCATAAATGGAATTTTTCAGCTTTGCCCCACCTAAGTCCGCATTGGAAAGGTCTGCATTTCGGAAATTTGCTCCGCGAAGGTCTGCATTGCTGAGATTAGCTCCATCGAGGTCAGCGCCCACAAAATAGGCCTGTTGTAGGCTTGCCGCAGACAGATCAATTTTACGCATATTGGCCTCATTAAAATCCGCACCTGGTAACGACTCCCCCTTTAGAGCCAATCCGCGCAAATTTGCCTTACACAGGTTTGCGCCGAACTTCGGCAGACCAGACGGCAAGCCGTTTCCTTTTCTCCCAGTGATAAGTGTAATTAGTGGCAATAGCATGCTCAACACCCTTTAAATTAATTTTCCTTAGCTACTTTTTAATTCGCTTGAACTACCTTTTGGTCAATTGCACCAAAAATTGAGTTGCCCGACTCATCTAACATATCAATTTTGACTCGATCACCAAATTGCATAAATGGGGTCTTAAACTCTCCAGTTTCAATTTTCTCGATCATCCGCACCTCCATAATACAAGAGGAGCCCACAGAGCGATCGCGATTCGAAACCGTTCCTGTGCCAACAATAGATCCCGCACATAAATCCCGCGTTTTAGCTGCATGAGAAACTAGCTCAGGCAGAGAAAAATTCATATCCACGCCCGCATTTGGTTGTCCAAAAAATTCGCCGTTTAACTCACTGCGCAGAGGCAGATGAATCGTACCACTCTTCCACTTATCACCGAGTTCATCTGGTGTAACCGCGACGGGAGAAAAAGAGGATGCCGGTTTCGATTGAAAGAAGCCAAAACCTTTACTAAGTTCTTTCGGAATTAACAGACGGAGGCTCACGTCGTTGACCAACATCAAGAGGCGAATTTGCTTGCCCGCCGCTTCCGGACTATCACCCTGCTTAACATCACCAGTAACCGCGGCTACTTCCGCTTCAAAATCAATTCCCCAAGACTCCGAACCAAGTAGAATATCACTTCTTGGCGGCAAAAATGAATCCGATCCCCCCTGGTACATCAACGGATCCATCTCAAATTCTTTTGGCATCTCCGCACCACGAGCCTTACGCACCAACTCAACGTGATTCAAATAAGCAGACCCGTCCGCCCATTGATAAGCTCTTGGCAGTGGGCTATGAAACTCATTAAAATCGACCGCAAAGGAGCCATTCACTTCGCCAGAGTTTAGCGCCTTCGAAACTTCGTTCAATTTGGGGGCTAGGTTATCCCAATTATCGAGTACAGCCTGCATTGTGGAGGCAACCTCCGGCACTCGCACAGCCGTCCGTAGATCACGACTAACAACAACTAAGGCCCCATCTCTTTCGCCTTCTTTAAGTGATCCTAGCTTCATTTATTGGTCCTTTCTTGCAATCGTTTTGACCTTACACGCTCCCAATATACCAGGGTAAAGCTTCCGTCTTTTAAACTCCGATTTTCCTTTATGACATAGACTGGGACTTCCTGGCAAGGCCGGTGTATTGGACGAATTATAGCCAATAGTTTCAATCTGAAACAACCCACCGCTAGATAATCTGCCGCACAACACTTAAGCTATTAGAGGAATGAGTAACTTGCCAAAAAGTTTGTTTATTTTTGTTCCTATTTACAAGGACCTCGAATGTTTTCTTCGCCTAAAGCAGGAAATCGATGATGTTTTAGATGGACATGAGTCGACTAAATCTCTGAATATTAATTACGTATTGATTGATGACACGGCTGGCACGGATGATGAGCTGAATGCTGCATCGTTTGGAAATAGTGTGCGCGTGGTAACACCTCCCTTTAACCTCGGCAGTCAACGCGCGCTTGTCTACGGAATTCGAATAATGCGAAAATACATCAATTTCTCGGATCTAGTTGTTACATTGGATTCCGATGGAGAAGACATTCCCAGCGACCTTCCAAAATTACTCACTCCTCTGTTAGAGGACCCAGAGAACTTACGAAAAATCACACTAGCTTGTAGAACTCGCCGAAGAGAGTATCCAATATTTAAAGTAGCTTATTTCTTTTATAAAATTTTGTTTGTTTTGCTAACTGGACATTTGATTCAAACAGGCAATTACGCCGCATACCGAGGATATACCGCTAGACGTACGATCCGACACCCCCACTTTGACCTCTGCTATTCTTCTAGTCTTGTTAGCTTAGACTTAGACACACACTTTATACCCTCTCCACGAGGTAAGCGTTACGCCGGGTATTCAAAAATGAACTTTCAAAAGCTATCGATACATGGAATTCGCATGCTAATGCCATTCCTGGAACAAATCTCTATACGTGCATTAGGCGCATTTACTGCTTCCTTCGGGCTCTCCTCAATTTTCGCAACTGTAATCCTTTATTTTAAATTTTTTACGGACAAGGCTATTCCGGGTTGGGCCACCTATACTCTATTACTATTGCTAATTCTAAGTATTCTATCAGCATCCCAGTTCGTACTATTGTTCACAATGGTCTCTCAGTCTAAAGGGATTGCTCTTTCAGATATTGAAAATGATATTGATGAAGAGATAGATTAGCTTGCGCTTTGACCATGCCCTGGACAAGTAGCTCAGGCGGCTCAAGTGATTCACCGGGCTATGTTCTACACATGTTGGCCACACTATTTTCCTTTCCACTTTGAGAGTTTATTCGATTGAATCAATGAAAGAAATCCGCTTGACCACTGGGGAAACCAAATTTGAGATTGCTCCTGATCAAAAACAAAAAGTCATTAGTTCAAAAGGCATATCGGAAGACTTCGATACTAGTCTCGCCCGTTCCTTTTATGGAACTTCAAAGCTTGCTTCTGAAATGCTGATTCAGGAATATAAGGATCCCAATCACTCGCGGTGCAGTTAGCTGCATCGGCTCTGCCGTCCTGCGCCCCTCCATCGGTGATCTTCCATCTTCTAGGAGCTGTCGTAAGTATGGCCTTCGCTTTGGCGCCGCAGTCGTTATACTTGGCTGATCCCCCGCCGAGAGTGATAAAATTTTTATTAGAAGTATCAACAATTTGCATAAGCATCTCTGAGTAGCTCTCCGTGGTCAGTCCACTAGCGTCCGAAAACATATTCTCCATAGTAGTTACGCTGCCGAAGTTCCAATTGCTCAGATTGAGCTGCTCTAGCAAGCTAGCATAAGAAAACATATTACTCATATCCTTTACGGAGCTGACATTCCAGTTACTCAGAGCGAGTTGCTTTAGCTTGCTAGCACCATAAAACATATTGCTCATATCTGTTACGGAGCTGACATCCCAGTTACTCGTATCGAGCTGCTCTAGCGAGATAGCATCATAAAACATATAGCTCATATCTGTTACGGAGCTGACATTCCAGTTACTCAGAGCGAGTTGCTTTAGCTTGCTAGCATTAAAAAACATAGCGCTCATATTCTCTACGGAGCTGATATCCCAACTACTCGTATTGAGCTCCTCTAGCAAGCTAGCATTATGAAACATATCGCTCATGTCTGTGACTTGAGAAACATCTCCGCCTTTAAAGGCGGTTAAATTATAACAGTCATAAAATGCGAGTTGTAAATTTTTCCAACCCATGTTTCCAAAATTTACAACTTCGATGAGCTTGCTTCTATCGGGGTGCCTGCTGTCGGATGATGAATTCCCATTGGCGACGCCAAATGACCTCCACGAGTCAAGTCTTCCGATGATTTTGACGGTGTGAGTGCCAG
>JAAHTH010000693.1_pt1 | contig 31566 bp, 59 predicted proteins | sample 6116091 | NCBI WGS metagenome assembly JAAHTH01 (sample SAMN13939990, study PRJNA603662) | sponge metagenome | isolation source: marine sponge | host: Mycale hentscheli | place: New Zealand | collected 2006
CACACCCGGCTCACAAGCGACCCCCCCCCCCCATACAATTGACAAACTTACACCAGTCATTATCATTCCACTCACCAAACATTAACTTACCAAACTCTACAATTGGTGTAAACTCTTTAGTGTAATACTGACTAAGTTCTAACTCCCACTTTCTTCTCTCAAAAGAAGATCCCTTACCTTTAATTGCATAGTTAGTAGTGATGGCAACCTTTGGAGATTTACTAAATGGTATCTTAATTGCATCCTTATTTTTCTTCTCTAAAGTTAGTCCCTCTGTTACTACACTGAACAATCTCTCAAAGTCAAAATGTTTCTTTACATCATCAAAGCATAGTATCTGAGTATCAGCAGAAACCAATTGATAAGCAAATGACTTCTCAAAGTTAAATGATTTACCATCTATAACTACTAACTTTTTCATATGAGATAACCCATTCATAAACAAACCTTTACCAGTACCACCTTCAGGATTGTCTGATATAACCTCATCGTTTAATATGGTAGCTGGGCAGTACGATAAGTTCTTCCATCCATGTAGTAAGTAACCCATTGTTGACTCCATAGACTTTATTCTTGTATCATTTGATCCTGATATATTATGAATGAAAGTTTTATAATTACAATTTGTAACCTCACAAACATCAAACACTCTATCAATAACATGGTCCTTCCAAACATAACCTCCTAAGTCTAAGTAGTCTATTGGTATTATTTCATTCTTAGTAATCTTAACTGCACAATTTGTGTAGTACAGATAAGCATTATCTTTAGTGTCCGCTATAAAGTAAACATTTATAGATGATAGTAAGGTTAGAAACTCTTCTCTAAAATATCTTGTACACTCAGCAAAGTAATTATATATACTCTTATCATCTACATCTAATAAGTAGTTTAGGATAAAGTCTTTAATCTCTTTCTCTGATGTGTGGTCTATTAAATTATTAGTAACCTTAACAAAAACATAGTTCTTACTTCCTTCAGGATTAAATTTATAGAATCCATTCTCTTCTAAGAATTGTTTGAATGAAATGTGAATTATTTTAACTACTCCCTTATCACTCTTAGTCCAAAACTTTTGTTTGTCTTGCTCCTCCTCGAGTCTTCGTACCACATTATCTAAAACACTATCTTCTACATCTAATTCTTCAGCTATTTGTGTTTTAATTTCTGATGCAGTAGCTCCCTTTCTTAATTTTTGTTTTACATTATTAACTTTCTCCTCATCCTCGTAGTACTTAGTACCAAAGTTTTGTACCTGCTTGTACGCTGACTGTATTGTTCTTTTGATCTCGCTTTGAGGAAAGTCTTTACTAACAAAGTTACCCATCACATATTCAGCTAATGTTTTAGTTACACCAAAATCATTAAACGCTGCTGCTAATATATACACATTGTTATTTCTCTCTCCACTATTTAATCCATACTTTCTTTCCCACCACTTAGTTAAAATTTCTACTATCTTGTTCTCATCTGTTATTGGTATAGTCTGTACATCCTTATGCTTTACAACTTCCTGATACTCTTGCTCAAGTATTTGATTAAATATACTTGACTGCTCATTAATATAAATTAATGGATCATATGATTCATAACAAACTCTTGATACATTCTTACATGTTATATCAAAAAACTCATTATTGTAATGATGCTGAAGGGATGTGAAAAATTATTTATGTGTGTCTACCTCATCAGGAATCTTTACCAATACCTTTAATCCTAATCCACTTGGTGATACGAATACAGAATAGGTGTACCTATCCTTAGTTAAGTTTTCTTTTTCTTCCAGCATCTCCTTCTCAGAAGGAAAGTTATCAAAGTCCAAACAAATTAAACCACTATGATTGACTAAAGATGAGTCATTTCTTTTTGTAAATTTACCACTAAAACATATTGCTGGTAATGATTGCTTTAATTGATTTCTTTTTTCTTTATCTTTCTCTGATCGGATTGCTCGTACTATTTCTTGTGATGCTCCCTCTCTTATCCTTTCTATTATTATATCTACATCTCTATAAAAAGGTTGAGCAGTATCTTTAATATCTTTAAATATTGTTATTTCCATTTGATTTGTGTTGTTTAATGTTAACTTTATGTCAACTTTATTTTTATTTTTTTATCTATTTACTTCTTATATTCTTTTATTTTATGTTAATATGTTAATAATAAGTATATAAAAAGAATAAAAGAAATATATATATATTATAGTTTTATTAAAGGTCTAAAAAGTAAAGACCAACTTAACATATCAACATAGTTAAGTTAAAAAGAAAGGGGACACGAAGTCCCCCTTCAATTAGTTTATTTCCCTTAGAAAGGCAGGTCTTCATCTACTGCTGGTGCAGGAGCAGGAGTTTCCTCTTTCTTTGCTTCAGGTTTAAATGTATCTATAGCCACATAATGTGTTTTACCATAGTCATCAGCCCCATCTCTTTTTGCTGACACATTTACTTTAATGTATTTCTTACCATTATACTCAAACATATGTTCTTGAGGTAGGTCTGATAAACAAATACTGCATGAGATTAAGTTCCCATCAAACTTGGAAGTTCCACTTCCGACATAGATTTTTTCGTCTGCCATAATTAAAAATTTTTATAAATTATTTGCTCCAACTTATTCATTGTTGCCTCCATGACTTTGTCACGATCAGCTTGTGAGGTGTAATTGGTTGGAACTCTCAACCACACCGCATTTTCTTTTTTATTAAAGCGTTTCTTTAATAATGTATCTTTCAATATCCTCTGTAGATTCATCGCTGTAAAATTTATTATATACTTCTATTGCTCTCTCAACTTTTTCTTTTCCATAACTTAAAAATGTTTCGGAAGGATAGTATACTCCTAACTCAAATGTTAGTTTATCTACCACATAAAAGACTAAAGGTTTATCAAAGAATTGTTGATATAAATATGCTTGACTATCATAGTTATATTTTCTGGCACTATATTTAAAATCTTTTATATTAGATGTGGTCTTAAGATCTATTAACATATCCTTACCAACTATATCTGCTTTACCTTTCCATTTCATCCCCATTACTTCGTGAATAACGGGAACTTCAAATTGATTATCATCATCATAGATAGCTTCATAGAACTCTAAATTATTTTTCATTGTACTAATTGCCTTATCTATCTCTACCTTTTCTTTAGTTAACATCATTAAAGGTCTCTTATAATGTAGTAATTGTTCTTTATACAATTTTGTATTTCTACTTGCTACATCTATTGTCCAGTATTCTACACTTTCTATTTTCTCTGGCTCAAGCATAGCAGTATGAAAGTATCTCCCTACAAGCATTGCTTTAGTCATAGGTTTGTCTTGCCTGAAATTTTTAGGATCATTTAATAAAGTGATGATATCTGAATTAGATAAAAATTGTTTGCCAAACTTTCCGTAGTAATGACTATCCTCTTTAAGTAATTGTAAATCCTTATCCATTACTTAACGCTTTTAGATAACTCCTTCTTTACTATTGCTTTAATATTGTATTTAGTCTCAAGATTCTTAACAATTTTTGGTAGTCCTAATTCTTTATTCTCTGCTACATACTTTAATACCTTACTCCAATTAGCATCTCCAATATCTAAAGTCATTTTCGTTATTGTTTTTGCAGTAGGAGTTTTACTTACTGGTTGTGGGGCTTTTATTACTTGTGCAGTATCCTCTCCTATCCATAAACTTAATCCTAATCCATGCATAGCTATAGCTTTAGCAGTTGATCTTTGTATAGCAGTATTAACATCCATAGATGTAATTTTCTCCATAGGAATTGAATTGTTACGATAGTCCATTACTGGTAAATAATCTATATGTTCCATACTATTTATAGTAATTCCAACCTTTACATATGCACTCTTACCATCAGTAAAAAAGTTTAATCCAGTATGCTCTGACTCATATACTTTTCTTTGTGCATCAGGATATTGTTCTTTTACCATACTCCAAGCAGTTGCCCAAGACATATAGTCAAACTTTCCTTTCTTATCTGTTTTACCCTTTATAGATATGGATGATAGATCCTTAAAGATGTTTTTCTTTTTTTCCATTTGTTATTTGATTTAATTGTTTATTACGATTTGAATATTTAAGCAAGAGATTTTCTCTTGTTGTTTTTAATTTTTGTATATGCTTATCGTTCTTTCTGGTATTGACTTCTTTCTTAATATTTTCCTCTACAACTTCTAACTTTCTTTTATAATTCATCAGAGATAAACGAAGCGATCCTTCTCTCCATCCATACTTGAAAAACAAATTGTATTCCTCCTCATTACATTCTTGAAAATAATCTCCACTTCTTGAGCAATTAAGTATTTCGGTTTTGGAATTAAACTTTTGAATTTTAACTCCATAGTTCAAAACACTTTTTACATTTGGTTTTTCTATTTTAAGGGAATTACTATCGTTAAATGCTTGAATATATATATCCTCTATATTATACATTTTGTAGTGTCTTCACTACAGACTCATAATCTTTATCTTTATCTATAAGTTCTTTGGCTTTTTTATATCCATGAATGATAGTAGAATGACTTACTTTATGTCCCTGATCCTCCATAAATCGTTGGATGTAAGATATTCTAATTGGTCTCTCCATACACATATAGTAAAGCATTTGTCTTGCATCTACTATTTCCCTTTTCTTTGTTTTGTCAAACATCTGATCCATTGTCAGATGAAATCGCTTTGCAATAGCTACTGCATAAGCATCAAATATATCTTTTTTCATTATATTTTATTAGATTAAATTAGTCGGCTAATATAATTCTTTTTCAATTAATAGCCAAATCTTGTTTAAGTTTTTTTTATTTCTTTAAAAAATAAGAGTTTCACCCATAGAATAAACCAATGCATTGTTTCGGGTAATTTATTCACTTGGGATCTGTTATCTCTTATTTCTTATTTTTATTTCTTTTCCTTTTTACATTGTACTCTATACAATATAAGGTAGCCAATTAGATCCAGCATTGTATCCTCTGTTTTATCATTAAGTCCTACTTGCTTGATTCTACTTAACTTATCATCTATCCTCGCCAGTATTCCTTCTTTGGCTGAAAGTTTAGAAAATATTTTTGGTGGTTTATTAGCAGTATCTCCGTATGCTTTATTCTTTTCAAGTAATAGCATTACTACCTCTCTACCTACTTCTTTTATTAAGTCCTCTGTTTTCATTTTAATTTACTTGTTAAAGTTTTACGTTTAGATAATAATTGTTTTGTTTCCTCCTCATTATCTCTTATTTTCTTTTTCTTTAATCTACCATCGATCTTTTGTATCTCTTGAAAGATAGCCATTCTTACATTTGTTTTGCCTTTTCTTTTACTCATCTTATTTAATTTTCTTTAGTTGTTTTTCCCAATGTTCTTGCTTACCTAATTTAGTTTCTAAATATACTTTTTTAAGTTGATTCTCAAAATACTCTCTCATATATTCGTTGTCTAATATTATTCTACCTTCCGTATCCTCGTGATAGAATATAGGTATAGTCATATGTGTTCTTACCTTATTTGCCATTTTTTAATTCTTTAGTTAATAATCTTTGGAATGCATAATATATATAATCTTGATTTGCTATAGCTTCATCCCATTCTTTGTAGTTTCCAAAATCTTTTCCTCTGGTAGCAAGAAATCCGGCTTCATCCCAGAACCCATATTGTCCCTTTTCATCTGTTTCGGAACATAAATCGCCACTCTGATATCTCTCAACAATATCGTGATGATCCTTAAATTCCTCTACTATATTATACTTTTCCATTACTTCTTTTATTTTTTGCTCCATAATTCTTTTTCTTTTTTATTTGTTTTATATCTCTTTTGCAACCATCTATTGTGCATATATTGTCTTATCATATCTGCCTTTGGATTCTGCTGAATCCATTTTTTATATTCCCTTTCTGCTTCCTCCATTTGTTTATAATCTCCTTTGCTCTCCTCTGTTTTACCACTATACTTAAAGTAATGGTCAAACTCTATTGTGTTTTGTCTATAGAGATCCTCTAAAAATTTCTTTTGCTTTACTTCGGCTATTAAATTTTGAGTAAGATCTTTCATACTATATATGTCCTCCATAATTTTCTCCTATTATATCAAATCTCATTTCGTGTTCCTCATCTTTATCATCCATACCATCTCCTAATCCAAAGCCAAAGTCTAATTGAGCAGATCCATTAGCATCATCTATTGCATCAGTCCACTTATCCTCATTCTCAAATAGCCAATCAGAAACTTTATCCTCTGCTATATCTTTTGGTATTTCAATAAATACCTCGCAGTATTTATGGTAAATTGTTCTGCTACTAATTTTTACTTCTCTCATTTGATCTATTTTTAATTAATTTATGGATGTATTTCATCCATTCGTTGTAGTTTTTAGCAGTATGCTTACCTACTTTATATGTTCTTGATGTTTTCATTCTGCAATAATAAGTATTAATATTTAATTACACAAGTTTTATTAAAGTTTTCTACAATATACTATGTAATAGCTTGAGTATCTGGAACATAAAAAAAGCTCCAAAAACTATCATTATAGTAATAATTATTCCAAATTGTATTCCCTCTTTAATAAATTTAGGTAATTGTTTTTTAAAATTTTCCCATTCCTCTGGCGTAGGATCTAAATCTTTATTTTTCATATCTATTTAATTTTTATTTTGTCTATGTGTTCTATCCAATCCAAAATCTCCTCTTTTTCTTTTTCCCCTAAATCACCTTCAATTATTGGGGTTATTAAAGATTCTAATACATCTGCTTGAATTTCAGGATCAGATTGTAAAAACCATTCTATATACTTTTCTATCTTAATTCTATCCATATCTATTTATTTTAATCGGTTATACAAAATACTTCATACCCAAATTCTTTCATCATATCAAAAGGTAAGTCGTTCATTTCAGTAGTTGTTTCCATTTCTCTAATAAGCATTAGCATAAAGTCCTCTACACTATCATAGTTTATATCATAGTTATTGTAAAGTTTAGATATGTTTTTCTCATCTACTCTGATCTTAATTGTAATTTCTTTTTCTATCATTTTATTTAATTTTATTTAACATCTATTAGTTTACCATTCCATTCATTACCATTCAGATACCAGACACCTTTTACTTGTCTGACGTCTATCCCATCAATACCATTGAGTCGTTCTTTTGTTGTTGCAGTTTTCCAACCACAATTTGTAATACTCAATGTCCTTTCTGGATCATTGTATCTGTAAGCAATTTCGTTACCAAATAGTTTTAGTATAGTAACATTAGGTTTAACTTCTACCTCTGTGTTACTACTCTTGAAAGTTTCAGCATTCATAAACGCTTTTACACTATCTTTAGTTATTTTTTTCATTTTATTTAATTTTAATATTATACACTTCTCCCATTGGCGAATCGTGGTGTGCGATTCTTACTTCATACTCTTTATCATCCCATTCATATCTTGTTATTAGGTATGTTAATTCACATTGAGGGGCGATCTGATGAAATATATCCATAGTTTCATTTAGAGTAAAAGTTTTTTCTCCACTTCTATTTCTCCATCCAATATTTTTACCTTCTACATACACTTCTTTACCAATATGCTTTCTAAACTCCGTATCTAAATCCATCTCAAAGAATTCCCAATAGATAGACTTATCATAATCTCCCCAAAAGAATTCCTCAATCTCCTCATCAGGAATATCCTCAATTTCTCTTACAATAGGATCCTCATTTTCATCTACCAAACAACTACAATAGTTTTCTTGGTATTCTCCTTTGTTTTTTTGATAAAATTCAATGTCTTGCGATACTTGATTCGCTACATCATACTCTGCTACAATAATTTTTCCCATTTTATTTAATTTTTTGTGTGTTAAGAGGAATATCCCTCTACCACCAAAAGCCCACTATTTTCATAGTGAGCCAATAGTGTCCTACACACACAATTAATTCATAACCAATACTCTTGACTACACCATTTACTACAAAAGGTATTCGGATCATCTACTTCGTTGTTGCAGTTATTACATAGATAAGGATTATGATCTTTATTACAAGATTCGCAATACTCCTCATCCCATCCTGACGGTACTTCTACCCATTCATACATCTCATCGCAATTATAACATTGCTCTAATGCTTTTCCTGTCATATCTATTTAATTTTATAGTATTCAATTAGTAAAGAGTCGTTCTTTACTTGGTATTCATTCCATAATTTATTCATCTCATAATCAATCTTACTTCTTTGATGTAATTGCTCATCAGATAGCTTGTTCATCATTCCACAACTACTCATTGTGAGTATTGCAGATAATATAATTATTGTCTTTCTCATATTTAATTTTTTAGTATTCTATTGGTTTTCTTTTTCCATCTATCTCTTTAACTATATAATAATTATCCTCTATATCCCATAATTCCTTGTAATTTCCGATTAAAGAATTAAGAAAGTTTTCTGCTTCTTTTAAGGTGTTAAAATACTTGGTATAATATCCATCCTCACCCAAAATCGTTAACCCTGTATAATAATCCTCTATAAAATATCGTTCCATCTTTTTCATATCTATATTGTTTTAATTAATATCTCATTCTCATAAAATCCCTCATCATCTATATCTACTTGTACTATATAAGATTCTTTATTGCCTTCTTTATTGTAGATACTATCCAATACTTCATTGTCTTTATTAATCCATATTGTACAACCTCTACCATTCATACTCCATCCATTTTCGGATGCTATTTGTCCCCAAAATTCTTGGGATTCTTTAACCATTGTTTTATACATTGTGTGTGTTTTTAATTGATACTGACAAAGGAGGTATTGAGTGAAATGTTCTTATGAGTATTATTGAGAACCCCCTTTGTTTCGGACATTCAGTCCATCATCAGAGTATCTTATCTATATGCAGGGCAAGATGTCGCATTACTTGATTTGTAGCTTGATGCATAGGGACAATAGCTACTTGCACAACTTGATAATAAGAATGTTAATACTACTGCTACTAAAATTGACTTTTTCATTTGTTTGTATGTGTTTGTTGTTTTAATTTTTCTCTTACTAACATTATTTTGCTTGTCGGCATTCTTAATTCGCCTAATGCGTTCATAATTTCAAGCCAACTAAATTTTCTCTTTTTCATTTGTTTTGTGTGTTTGTTAATACTGACTACCTTTCGGTAGTTTCGCCATACTTTCAATGGCTCATCAGAGTATCTCTATTGCTTTGCTTTATATTCTCCATACCAAGTGCGTTCTTTGTCGTGTTCGAATGCCCAATCCTCTACTTGTCCTTTAGACGCTTCAACATCTATGGTGTCAGATAAGTCATCATTCCATACTGATAAGTACACATTCTCCCCATAGATTCTCGCATCTATTCCGTACTTGGTTTTAAGTACCTCTACTGCTTTTTCGCATTCCTTAACTGCTCTTTCGTTAGGTTCATTATGTGGAACATATCTTTTTTTATTATGCTTTTCGTTTTTCATATTTATTATTTTATATTTATACTCTTATTCTCTGTCAAATGGTAATTCTAACTCATTACACAAATCCATTCCAAACCAATACACAATATGATTAACTAATTTTTCTGCGTTGTCGAATTGGGTTTGTATCTCACCGAAATGCTCTTGCTCGTAATCGTTGCAGATTCCTATTGCTTCGAATGTATCTAAATTGTGCTTTTTTAACCATTGTTCTGATTGATAGTATCCGATTATATAGTAATCTTCATTAAATAAGTTAAAATGATTTTGTTCCTCTTTTGGTGTTTCGTTGATGTGTTGTATTAACTCATCTTTTACTGACTGATAGGATAATTCTTTTTGTTTCATTTGTGTGTTTTTTTATTTATATTCTGTTTAATTATTGTACAAAGATAGTTTAATTATTTACATAATCACTATAAATTTATGTTTATTTTATTGTCACATATATTTTTATATTGTAAGTTGTTGTATTTCAATTGTTTAGGGTGTTAATAACTTTGTGTTTTGTTTATGTATTTTGGGGACCGGAGGGGGATTATCCCTTCTTTCTCTTTGTCTTAACAAAGTATTTAAGGGAAGGTATTACCCTTTACTATTATTCTTTATGTGGTAAACAGGGGAAGGTTGGTACATATGCGTAGACATTAAGCAGTCATTAAGGGATGATAAGAAACAAAGCAAGGGGAACAGGTAGGGGGACAGGTACACCCACCAACACCCCACCAAAAAAAGCTAAAAAATCTACACAAAAAATTTCAAAAAGTCAAAAAACAAACAACCCCCCCACCCCTTTCTCTGACACGACATCTCAGCGTATGACATATAATAACCCTCACCCCCCAGACATCTAAAAAAATTTTATATCTTTGTAAAAAATAAAAGATATGCCTACAGTAACTTATAAATGTGGAGAAACAGGAAAGACAAAAAAGAAAACTTTTGCTTACAACGCAGTAGGCAAAGCACAGGCAGGTGAGTTTGCTAAAACAATGGGTGGTAAGATTAAGAACAATCCAAGTTATGGCACAGAGAAAACAATGAAGTCCAGTTACTAATATGAATTGTGGTTGCGGACAAACTCCTTGTAAGACTTATGGAACTAAAAAAAATAATGATATGAAAATGATGAACAACCCATTTAAAGGATCCGACAATGTTGGAGGTCTTTATGTAGAAGACGGTAGATTAATTAATGGTCGTATGGACGGTGAAACGGGTATAGCACAGGCTGCTCGTATTAAGCGTTCAATTAAAAACGATAGAAAGATAAATAGAATAGCTGAAGGTATTGAATTGGCTGAAAACAAAAAGAACTGGAGAGAGTTAGAGTTCTAAAGATTCCCATTTGTTCTGTTGTGAAAAGGAGGTAAGACATTCAGTCTGCCTCTTTTTTTTATATATATGTAAATCTTTAACATATTTATGTTGACTTATTTTTAACTCAACATTTTATAACTTATTGATTTATAATACTTTATATTAAAATATGTTAATATGTTAACTTTAACTCTATTTTTAATAATAATAATAATAATAATAATAATAGAATATATATATATATAAAAGAAAAAATAAATAAAACATATCGTCATAATGTATATATATATTTTTATTATCTTTGCCTTAAATTAATTTTAATTAAATCACAACAAATGAAAGAACAAGGATACATTCCAAAAGACCTGTCTTTTGATGACAAGGCAAGAACCAAACTAATATCGGGAATCTCAAAAATATCTAACGCAGTTAAATCAACTCTGGGCCCACAGGGCCAGACTGTATTGATTGAATCAGCTGAACACACTCAAGGGTTAACAGTAACTAAAGACGGTGTGACTGTAGCTAAGTCAATCTTTCTTTTAGATCCTGTAGAGAATTTAGCAGTTAGAATGATGAAGCAGGCTTCGGAGAAAACTGCAAACACTGCAGGAGATGGTACAACTACAGCGATTGTTTTAACTGAGGCTTTAGTAAAGGCTGGACAAAAGTATATTCAAGAAGGAGAGAATACTATTCAGGTGGTAAGAAAAATAAGAGAGGCCGGAGATAATTTATTGGAAAGAATAAAAGAAGAGTCTGTTGATGTAACAGACGGGATGTTAAAAGACATAGCAACAATCTCTGCTAATAACGATGAAGAGATTGGTGAGATTATAGCTAAGGCTTACAAAGAAGTGGGGAGAGATGGCATAGTAACAGTTGAGAGATCTCAAACAGATGAGACCTATGCTGAGGTTACTAATGGTATAAAGGTAGATAGAGGATGGACTTCTCCTATGTTTATTAACGACCAAAGAAAAGACGAGTGTATATACGAGGATGTTAAAGTTTTAATATGTGATAGTGAGATAAATAATATATTACAAATTGAGAATGTTCTAAAACCTATTATCAATGCAGGAGAAAAATTACTTATCATTGGAGACTGCTCAGCTAATGTGATTAATACTTTAGCCGCTAACGTACAAAGAAACGGACTTAAGTTCTGTAGTATTACTCCTCCATCATTTGGGTATAAGACTCACGAGTTAATGCAAGACATTGCGTTTGCAGTAGGGGCTAAATACTTTTCAGAGAAAACAGGAGATGATTTATCTCTAATTAGAATGGAGGACTTAGGTCATGCAGATAAAATTATTGTAGGGAAAGATAATACTATAATTATAAAAAACGGTGAGATTACTCAAGAGACTATAGCAAGAGTAGACGAGCTAAGAGACCAACAAGAAAGACTAACAGCTAAACATGAGAAAGATTTTATCAATGAGAGAATCGCTTCTTTAGTTGGAGGAATAGGGTGTATACAGGTAGGGGCAACATCTGACATAGAGCAAAAAGAAAAATTTGACAGAGTCGATGACTCTGTCTGTGCAGTGCGTTCCGCCCTGCAGGAAGGAATAGTTCCGGGTGGAGGGTTGTTATTAAATTCTTTATCTCAAGAAATTACAGGAGAGACTACTGCAGATAAGATTCTTAAAGACACACTACAGGCTCCTTTACAACAAATATTAATAAATGCCGGATTAGATGTAGACAAAATCTATGAAAAGGAAATAGTGGAGGAAGGTAAGAAACATTATAAAACTTCAAGCTTTGGTTATAATGTTGTAAGTGGAGAGTATGGAGATATGTTTAAAATGGGAGTTGTCGATCCAGCTAAGGTTACTATACAAGCCTTATCTAATGCTATTAGTGTAGCAACAACCATACTTACTACTAACGCTATAATTACTCACGCAAGAGTAGGTCAAGATGATTAAGTTTATATACTGGCTTTTAGGGAAAAGCGAAATAAATAATATAGAATCAAACATTAAACAATATGAAACCAATAGGGAAGTACATAGTAATAAAAAAAATTGAGGAAGAATTAAAGACTGAATCAGGATTATTGCTTTCTGCTCAAGACGCTTCGAGCTTTAGATATAAAAAAGCAGAAGTAATAAAAGAGGGAACTGATGTTAAAGTCATAAAAAACGGAGATGTAATTTACTATGATGGTGCGGCAGGACACCAAATGCTTATTAAGGATAATCCTTATACGGTTATTCAGGAGAGAGATGTCGTTGTTGTTTTATAAACTGATTCATTTCTATAATCATATTACGATAAACCTTATCCATATAAGATGCATCGTTTCTAAATAAGGGGTTTGCCTGTGGGCTTTCTCCTATTTCTTCACCATTTAACTTCTTATATAGTGTGTTAATCAAGCGTTTACCTTTATAAGATAACTCATATAGGGTTGTTTCTTTACCCTGACGCTTTCTCCATATATGTATCCACCCTTCTTTAAGTAGTCTATGGAATCTTGGCTCGTCCCAAGACATGCACTCTTCAAATTCTTTAAACTTTGTTTTATTGAATATTTGTTCGCTGTATAGAAAAAATAGCATATCTATATCGGGAGTTCCGATCTTATACTTGGCTTTAGCCCAGTACCTTATCACCCTCCAATACTTCATGTAATCGTGTGAGGGTTGAACTCTATCGTAGTTCTTTCTTATTATATTTGGCATTAAATTAAATTTGTATCTTTGCAAGAACAAAAGTAATAAAAAATATATTTGATATGCCAGATCCTAAAATAAAAAGAGTAATCAAAAGGAATATGAAGGATCCTTTAGCTCCAAGTGAGTTTGATTCATTTAAGAAAGAACAAAAGAAAACCTTTAGTACCCTTACGGGCGTGAAAAATAAAAGCCGCAGTCGTTTAGCTATGGAAAAAAAAATAAAAGCAGCAAGTACTAAAAAGAAAAAAAAGAAATAACTATGTCTGATAAAAAGAAAACGAAAGTAGAAAAGAAGCTTCACAAACTGAGAAAAAAAGATGCTCGTATTATGAAGCGTTCTCATAAAGTAGAGGGTAAGGCTAATGAGAAAATAGATAAAATTAAAGCTTCAAATCTAACAAAAGAAGAAAAAGATAAAAAGATACAAAAAATTTATGACAAAACTAATCGTAAGTTAGATAGGGTTACACGAAAAACACCTAAGATAATGCAACAGATTAGAGATTTGTCTACACCTTTAGCTACGACTCCTAACTTAAAAATGAAACCTTAACTATGTCTGACAAAAAGAAAAAGCGAACCGTAAAAAAGAATTACGTTAAAGACGCTAAATCTAAAAAGGTAGTTAAGACTAACAAAAGAGGAACTACTACCACTAAAGAAAAAGTCAGTCAGTATAATAAAGGTTACTTAGGACATGAGCCTGCGGATATTCCTTATGGGAATAAAAATATTTGGGAGAAAACATTTAAGTCTAAAGTAAACAAAGAAGGAAAAGAGACTAAGCGTAAAGAGAAGATTGTCTATGATGATGGCAATCAAATGAAAATAAGAAAGCAAAGAGTTATTAGATTTGGACCTAACAAAGGGAAAATAAAATCAGTAACTAAGACTTATAAAAGAGGAGGGGGAAAAAGTAGAACTGTTAACTATTTAGATCAGACTAATAAAGAAAAACTATAGACCATGTCAGATAAAAAAAAGAAAAAAGTAAGCGGTCCTCAGTTAAGAAAGACAAAAAAGAAAACTACTGTTAAATCTGCTGCTACTGTTAAAAAAGAAAAACAAGAAGCTAAAAGGAAAGAAGCAGATAGAATAGCTGCGGAAAAAATAAAAGCAGCTGAAAAAGAGCAAAAACAAAAAGAGTCAACCGCAACTTCTGAGGATAAGGTAGACAGGAGTTATGATAAAGAAGACAAAAGGTATACAAAAATAGCTGAGAAGTACAAGAAGAAATCAGCTAAAATAAAAAAGAAGTCTGAGGAAAAAAGAGAAAAAATAAAAGCTAATAAGGAAAAAAAGGGGAAGAGAAATATAGAAAAAGCAAAAAAACTTCAAGATAAAAAAACAGAGGTAAAGAATAATAACAACCTAACTAAAGAGCAAAAAGAAAAAAAGATTGCTTCCTTAAATAAAAGAATAGAAAAATTAGAAGAAAAAGGCAAGAAAATAGTTGCTCGAAGCAAAACAAAAACAGCTAAAAGCACAGATCGAGAAAAAAGAAGATTAGAAAGAGCTGAAAAAAGATACACCAAGCGAAGTGACAGGAATGAAAAAAGAGCAGATCGAGAACGAGACAGAGTTACAGGTAAAACTAAGATGTCTCGTCAAAAACGTAGAGCTACTAAAAAAGCTAATCGTAAAAAAAGAGGCCAAGCTGTTACAGGTATTAAACGATGGGATTCGACTTGGAACTAAATAAAAAAAATAACTATCTTTGTAAAATATTAAAAAATTAAAATTATGAAAAAGCAAGGTTACAACTCAAGACTTGATGAGTCTTTAGGAAGCAAGCACAAAGGCAAACACTCTCAATCTTTAAAAGATAGAAGAGATGAGTCTAAAGCAATGTCTAAAAAAGACTACGGTCATGCATATGGTGGAGATCACAATATGTCTTACGAGTGCATCAACAACGTAAAGAAAAAGATCGGATCTGCAATTAGAAAATAATTATGGCAACTAAAGGAAGAACTAAAAAAGAAGCCTTTCCAGAAATAAAAGAATCTCGTCAGGGAGCTTTTACTAAGTGGGCTAAGAATAACGGATTCAAAGATGCGTGTAGTGCAGCAGCTGCTGTCATGAAGAAGACTGATAAGTATTCTGAAAAGGTAGTAAAGATGGCTAACTACGCTAACAACTTTGGGTGTAAAACTAAAAGAGGTTAAGATGGGTAAATTATTAATATGGTTAGGAGAGTCAATCTCTAACCTGTGGTGTAAACTACAATGTAAATGGAATTGGATGATTTCTAAAATAATGTTTAATGTAGAAAGCTGTCCTAATAAACTTTGTACTTGTAATAAATGAAAAGAACTAAGTTAAGTGAATTAAAATCCAGAGGTCTGGGTGATACTATTGAAAAGTTTACTAAAGCTACAGGTATTAAAAAAGTAGTAGACACAGTAGCAAAAGCAGCAGGTAAGGATTGTGGATGCGGAAAAAGAAAAGATACTTTAAACCGAGCATTCCCTTACGATAAATAAAAATAAAAAGAAATGGCATATCAAAAATTACAAAGTAGAGAGGCATTAACAGTTATACCAAACGACCAAGTTCGTATACCTGACCCTTCATCAATAGTTGTTTTAGACACAGCTACAGGTGCAACTGTAGGTGTAGCAAGTATTTCAAGCACAACACTAATAGATGTAGGTACTTCGTTTTTATCGGCAGGTATTCAGGCTGGATCTATCGTTTATAATACTACTGCTAACTTAGCATATACTGTAGTTTCTGTAGATAGTGACACACAGCTTACGATTACAGGAGCTGTGGCAGGGGGAGCTACTGATAGTTATTCAATATATACTCGACCTACCATAGGGTGCACTTTATTTGTAGGTACAGCGGGAGATATTAATGTGAGAATGGCAGCACAAAATGGAAACACTACTACAGCAGCAGCACCTGCTAATCAAACAGTGCTTTATAAAAATATAGCTAACGGATCATTTTTACCTATTCAAGTAGTACAAGTTAAAGTAACCTCTACGGATGCTACTAACATTGTAGCAATGTGGTAATATGGGATTAGGAGTTGGCAACGGAAACGCAAATAAATGGACAGCGGTAAAAGGACCTGTTGGACCTGCTTACAGCTGTAAGACAACTTACTCTATAGAATTTGACGGATTAACAGAAAACGGATCAACCGTAGGTAAAAATGTTCCTTTATTAGGAGCGGGTGGTACGGGTAATTTTTGTATTTCATTTTGGTTCAAAACTTCAGATATTACAGGAGGTGGTACTAATCAACGTATATTTACCACTGGAGGTTCTGCTTTTAATTGGAGTATATATTTAAGAGGATCCGATGGTAAAATAGTAATAGCAGGAACTCCTTGGGGATCAGACGCTTGTAATTTTGTATTTTCTAATAGCACATGGTTCCATGTTGCTTATTCTGCTACTCGTGCTGGCTTTGGAAGATGGGTTGTTAATGGTTCTCAGTCGGATGTAAAAAACATTGCCGCTTCTGCAGGCGATGCTTTTACAAATGTAGGGACAAGCTATTTAGCATCTAACGCTTCAGGAGCTCAAGACTATGAAGGAAACTTAACAGAGATAGCTTTTTGGAATACAACCCTGAATGATTCTCAACTAACTGAGTTGTATACTAATACAGCGGGCAAATGTTATGCAAGTGATTTTTCTTTTTCAAGTGATTTAGCTCACTACTATCCATGTTTTAATACTTCGGGAGCCTTTACAAATCCATTACCAGACACTGTAGGAGGGGAGGATTATACTTTAGTAAATATGGATATTTCTAATGTTTCAACTGATACACCTTTATAATTATGCCGAGAGATTTATACTACGCAAGAATACCTTATGATAATGCCAAAGCAATTAACTGGGACGAAGTAATGGAAAATAGTTGGGATACAGCGAGATGGGATACTGAGCAAACTGAAGTAATGGTTCATTGGGTTGGCGAGACCCCTACTTCGATATCAAAAATTTTAGGTGCAATAAAGAGTGAACCCCAAACTCATACTCAAGAATATGATTATATTAAAAAAAGTGAGGAAGGAAAATCAAAGTGGGAAGTGAGGCCAATAGCACCTGCTAAACCAAAGGAGAAAAAGAAATAAATTTTATTATCTTTGCATTTATGAAGTGGACACAAACACATACCAGTATAGGAGATTTTAAATATATTCAAACCTCTACGTCTAATATAAAAAAATGAACACAGAAATGAAAGACACAATAGAAGTAGTAGCTGCCAATGGAGGAGCTTTAGGTTTAACATTAATGCAGGCTAACGAAATACTTCAGTTTGTTTCGCTTTCACTTGCTATTGCCTTTACAATATATAAGTTTATAAAAAAGAAAAAGTAATCATGAAATATTTTACCCACAGTGAGTTTGATTCTCCAGGCGAACCAGGTTCAGGGAAAAATATGAGACATGAGTTTTTAGAAATGTTAGACTTTGCCAGAGAAGAAGCGGGCATACCTTTCAAGATAACATCAGGATTCAGAACAAACGCTTACAATAAAGATTTAATAGATAGAGGATATCAAGCCTCAAAGAATAGTTCGCACTTAAAAGGATGTGCTGCTGATATTGCATGTGGTAATTCAGAAAAGAGATCTATAATGGTTAGAGCATTAGTTAATGTTGGGTTTACTCGTATAGGAATTTCAAAGACCTTTATACATGTGGACAACGATCAGACTAAATCTGACGCAATTTGGTTATACGCATAATGGCAAAGAAAGGAAGAACAGGAAAAAAAGTATGTTGGGAGTACGGTAAAGGAAAATACTGTGGTACACTAATACCAAGTAAAGAAACTAAGACTCACCGATATGCAAGAACAGAAAATGGAAAGATTAAATCATTACCTAAGAAAAAATGATAGATAAAAATAAATTAAAAAAAATAGCTTCAGAATTAAAAAAAGCCTCAGCTATGCACAAAAGTCAAGCTGTGAGAATAGATAAGATGATAAAATCTATAAAGCCTAAAGTTAAAAAGAAAAAGTAATGGCTGAAAAAAGCAGAATGAAATGTAACCGAGTCGTAGCTTCTGACCGACCAGGAAAGAAGAAGATGGTTAAGGCTTGCGAAGGAGGTAAAGAAAAGTTAATTCACTTTGGGGCTAAAGGTTATGGTCACAACTATTCTGCTGCTGCAAGAAAATCTTTTAAGGCAAGACATAAATGTGGTACAGCAAAATCGAAACTAACAGCAAGATACTGGTCGTGTAAAAAACTATGGGCAGGTAAAGGTGGTTCAACTAAAAGCTCACCATCTAACAGAAGAGGAAAATACTAAAGAAAACACTAAAATTATGCCAGAAAAAAAACCTAAAACAAATGCTATAAATCTGAAAGATATGAGTGCTCAGGAGAAGCAAGAATTATTTGCTAAATGGAAAAGACAAAGAGAACAACATAAGGCAACTCAAGGAAATAATAAAACTAATAAAACTCAACGTACTAACGTAAAAGAAAATAAGAGAACTAAGAAAGAACAGGATGCCATAGCGTATTGGAAAGCTAATCCCAATAAAAAACATTCTATGAAATACGGTGTTAATCCTAACAATCCTAATAAAGAATTTATAGAAAAAACTGCTTACGATGGGAAAGGCTTTGGTAAAGATGATAAGATTAGTAAGGCATTTAATATAGCAGCTTCAACTATGTTGACAGGGGGGATAGCTAATACTCTTAAACTGAAAGGACTAAATACAGCTGCTAAAACAGTTAAGTTTGGTTCCAAAGCTTCAAAAGGCACAGATCTATAATGAGTATTTGGACTAAAATATTTGGTAAAGGAGCGTTAGATGTAGCTGGGAAGGTTGCAGGAATTGCTGATAGGTTTATTCAAACTAAAGAAGAAAAGGCAGCTTTTGAAATGGAGATGCAAAAAATCTTTATTGAAGCAGAAGCTGAGATTCAAAAGAATGTAACCGAAAGATGGAGAAGCGATATGACCAGCGATTCCTGGTTAAGTAAAAATGTAAGACCTCTGGTGTTAATATTTTTAGTTGTATGCACTGTCTTAATGATATTTATAGATGCAGGTTCTATTAACTTTAAAGTAGAGGATAAATGGACAGACCTCTTGCAGTTAGTATTAATAACAGTTATTGGGGCTTACTTTGGGGGAAGGTCATTTGAGAAAATTAAAAAATAAAGTCTAAAAACTTTTCTTATCTTTGTAAAAAATTAACTATAATTTAAATTTATTAAAATGAAAAAAATTGAAGAAAAAGAATTAACAGATTTACAAGAGTTACATGCTGAATTTAATAAGCTAAAAACTCAACTTGGAGATTTAGCTTTACAGAAACATGGAATATGTTTAAGAGTGGAAGAATTAAAAGCTAATTTTCAAACGCATGAACAAGCTTTGGTTGACAAGTACGGTGTAAACTCTGTTATTAATTTAGAAACAGGAGAATTAAAAGAAAAAGAAGAACAAAAAGAAGCTAATGGCTAAGATTGAAAACACTACCGTATATCCTACTATAATACCTACAGTAAATGATTATGTAATATTAACAGATGTTAGTGATAATAATGCAACTAAAACCGCTAAAGTATCACAATTTCAACAATCGTTTGGAGTAAGCACTTTAGAAGTAACGATAGATAAGTATGTTATTACAGGATTATTTTCTAATCCTAAAGTATTGTTAACTTGTAATGCGGGAGAATATATTCAACCTATTTGTTCTCTTATAAAATATGTATATCAAGATATAGCATATACATTTTCTGCTCAATTAGAATTAAGACTGGGTCCTACAACAAATAATGCTATACATACTTGGCCTGCTTCAGCTTTATTTAATGGAATACAAAATGTAGTAGCCTGGTCAAACCCTACTGCTTCTTCTTATGAATATGGTAATGCAGCGGGAGGAGACTCGTTAACATTAGCTGCTACAGCTCTGAATCCTGTAGGGGACGGGGGAACAATGACGATTAATGTACAATATAGAATTGTAAAATTTTAAGATATGGCTAAAATTGAAAACACTACAGTATACCCTACGGTCACACCAGCAATGGATGACTTACTTATTGCTACAGATGTAAGTAATAAAAATGAAACAGTTACATTTTTAGTAAGTGATTTAATAGGAGGTGCAGGTGTTCTTCAAGGACTACAGTCGGTTTTAGATGTTGGCAATACAGCTACTCAAAATATAAACTTAACAGGTGTAGGGCCAGGAGGAGGTATAACGGTTATTGGAACAGTTTATCCTACTACAATTACAGCAAGTGGAACAACAGGTCTGGCAGGACAAATACTATCTTCTACAGGAACAGGCATACAGTGGATTAATAGTCCTTCAGTAACTTGTTGTGGATGGGAAGATACGTTGATAATAGATCCAGCATCAAATGTAAACGCAATAATGGATACTGCCACTATGACTTTTCAAAATGCAGGTGCTGGAATAATTATAACAACACCAGGGACATTAAGTAACAGTGGTATTTCTACCTTTACTGGAGAAGTTCAAATTAACGGAACAGATTTAAACTTTAATGCTACAGGACAAATAAATGATAGTGCAGGTAGTACAGGAGCGGTGGGACAATGGTTAACCGCTACAGCAACAGGAGTAGAATGGAGTAGCACCCTACCTCCGGCATCTTGTTGTGACCTTCAGAGCACTTTAAATATTGGGTCTACATCCTTTAATCAAGGAATGAGCTTTACAGGCACAAGTAGTATTACAATGGCTGCAGGAGTAAGTATAGGGTCATCAGGAAACAATGTTTTCAGTGGAACGAATACTTTCTCAGGAACATTAGATGTAGATGCGTGTTTAGAAGATTCACTTGGTTCCTGTGGTGTTGCAGGTCAAGTATTGATATCTACAGGTACTGCAGTTCAATGGTCAACCGGTGCAGGTCTTGGTGCTCAAAATTTACAGGGAGTTTTAGATACAGCACCTTTTGGAGCAACAGGAGCAAATGCTAATGTGGTAATTTCGGGAACATTAAATGCAGGGACTATTACTGATAACTCAGGAAGCACAGGGGCAGTAGGTCAGTATTTAGCTATAAGTGGTGCAGGTTTAACTTGGACTACTTTAGCTCCAGGTGGAGTTACTTCTGTAGCCGCTGGTTCTTCAGCTATATCTACAGGTGCCGCACTAACTATTACCCCTACCACTGGTGCGGTAATAGTCACACCAAACTATTTTGCAGGATCCAATAATATAGGGCATGTTCCTGATTCCACAGCAGTAGATCAAGTTACAAACTTTCTACGAGCAGATGGATCGTGGGCAGTACCAGCAGGTGCTGGAGTAACTACAGTAACTACAACAGATGGAACTTTTATAGACTTAACACCTAACGCTCCTGTAGGGGGTGCGGTTAATGTAACTGCAGATTTATCAGCTACTGGAACACCAAGTGCTACAACTTTTTTAAGAGGAGATAATACATGGGCAGTTCCAGCAGGGGGAAGTGCTACTGCTCCAGAGGAAGTAGTTAGAGTTCCTTTCTTTAATCAAAAATGGGAACCTGCTACCACAGGGGCATCCGATTACTATACTTTTGATGGATTAGCCCAGGGGCCAAGTAATTTGTCTTTATTAGGAAACAATAGTATAGGTACAACACTTCCATCGTCAGCACTTCTGACTCCAGAAGATTATCTCGCAGGTATTGTATGGGGATATCCCCACGCAGGAACTTGTACGTTATATGGAACTGATTGGACAGTATGTTCTGTAAAATTTCAACTTATAAGTGATACTAATACTACTTTTGTTTTTAATCTTTGGAAAGGACCTCTATGTCCGGTAGACCCAGAAGTATCAGGTCTCACATTGTTAGCATCTTGCACATTTCCAGAAGTAGAACCAAACTTAATTGTGTGTTGTGAGGCAACTATAGCAGCTGCACCTGCAAATAAAATCGCTCATAATGAAGCAATTTTTATGACTCTAAATAACGGGGGAGCTGGAGGTGCTTCTGTAACCTTTCAAGGAAATGTGTTTATGAACTTACAAAAAGACCTTCCTTAATCAAATTAATTAAAATAAAATGAAATGGACATTAGAAAAATATCAATCGGCTCAGACTATAAGTCTGGAGCTATGCACTACATAGTCGGCCAAGAAGTATTAGGAGGGTCGCATACAATACATCTTATTCAAGGAGCTGAATCTTCTTATAAAATTTGGATACAAAAAAAAGACGAAGTTTATCTATGGAAAGAGTTTCTTAGCACACTACCTATATCTGTAGAATTTAACATTAATTTTTAATGCGTTCTCCATATAACTTTATTGTTACTCCTTTAAAAAATAAAAGGTATGACAACATTAAAGACATAGGGGATGTCGAGTTTATTACAAGCGTTTCTAAAGAAGATCATAAAACATCTAATAGGCTTGCTAAAGTAGTTGCTTTACCTATCCATTATAATGGGCCTATCAAAGAAGGGGACACTTTATTAGTACACCATAATGTATTTAAATTATATTATGATATGCAAGGAGTAGAAAAAAGTGGTAGAAGTTTTTTAAAAGATAATTTATTTTTAATAGATAATGAGCAGTTTTTTTTATATAAACAAAATAAAAAATGGAAGGCTCATGGTAAGTATTGTTTTATAAAACCTGTATCGTTAGAAGACTCTTATATTTTTAAAGGAGGGAATGAAGAGCCTTTAGTGGGAATAGTAAAATACATTAATAAAGAACTCGAACTATTAGGAATACAGGAAGGAGATAAAATCTCTTTTACTCCTGATAGTGAATATGAGTTTAATATCGAGGGAGAAAAACTGTATAGAATGTTTACTAATAATATAACAATGGTATTATGATATATACTCATGATAACTTTATAGATAAAGATTTATTTAACATAGCTTGCAACTATTTAAAAAAAGGAGAGTTTATTAAACATACTGTAGGAGAAAAAAATTTTTATGTACAAGAATCTCCTTCTACTTTTGATGAATATGTTTTAAATAAATTAGCACGTACAGAAGGTAGGCCTTTAGAAAACATATTAAGTTTTTTTAGAGTATCAACTGATAAATTAGATAATACTTGGAGAATACATTCTGATTTAAACATAGATGGTAAACGTCCTGATAGAGCTGCTGTTTTATATATGTCTCCTCGAGAAAGAGAAGATTTGCATGGTACTGCATTTTGGGAGCATGCTATTTATGGTAAAGATTTACCTTCAGATATTACGGATGAAAAGTATGATGAATTAATAAGGGTAGATTCTGAAAACTTAGATATGTGGAGATTGGTTTCAGTTTCAGGTTATGAACAAAACAGAATCATTTCTTATCCTGCTAATTATTTTCATAGTAAATATCCTAATAAATCTTGGAAAGAAGGAAGGGAAGTATATGTTATATTTTATAAATTTAAAAAAAATTAAATCATGGGAGTACAAAAAAACATTGGAATACTAAAAGCTAAAGTAGAAAGTTTAACAGACAATCTTCAGAAATTAATTATAGAAGAGAAGCAAACTCGAGATATGGTCTTAGGTGCGTTGCAAATTTTAAAAGAAATGCCAGGACATGAAGAAGCTTTAAAAAAATTACAAGAAAAATTTAAAGAAGAAAATGGACATAAGGGAGCTTAAGGCAAATATAATACAAGCTGGTGAGAAAGCAGTCAAGCAACTTATTAAGGTTGCTAAAGAAGATATTATAAAATTTGATAAAGATGATGAGTTGGCGGCAGATAGATTAAAAAATGCGGCAGCTACTAAAAAGCTGTGTATTATGGATGCGTTTGAAATATTAAAACGTATAGAAGAAGAAAGAGCTTTATTAGATGGTAATGTAACAGAAAAGAAAACTAACACCCCTAAAGGATTTGCGGAATCAAGATCAAAATAATTTACATAAAGAAATAAAAAACTTTATACCTAAGTCTGTTATCACTAATAAAAACCGGGCTAAAACTTGGCTGTATGGATATAACGAAAAATATGATATAGTAGTAATTTCTCGAAATGGTACATTAGGTAAAGTAATAGATATTAATGGATTAAAAATAGGATTACCTAAAGAACCTAAAAAAGTTTATTCCAGATCTAAACAAAAGGAAGAACAATATTGGGAACCTACTTTAATTTCAAGACAGTTAAGTAGAATTAAATCTATATTTCAGTGGCATGAAACTCCTGATGCTTTTAAATCACAATGGGTAGATTACATAGAAGAAGAATTTAACAGAAGAGAAGAGGGCTACTGGTTTATGAATAATGGGATTCCTACTTACATAACAGGAACTCATTATATGTATTTACAGTGGACCAAAATAGATGTAGGTAATCCTGACTTTAGAGAAGCTAATAGAATCTTTTATATATTTTGGGAGGCTTGCAAGGCAGATAAAAGAAGTTTTGGAATGTGTTATCTAAAAATTAGACGTTCAGGATTCTCTTTTATGAGTTCATGTGAAGGTGTTAATCAAGCAACTATAACTAAAGATGCTCGTATTGGAATACTTTCTAAAACAGGTTCGGATGCTAAAAAAATGTTTACTGATAAGGTTGTTCCAATATCCAACAACTACCCTTTCTTTTTCAAACCTATACAAGATGGTATGGATAAGCCTAAAACTGAATTAGCTTATAGAGTGCCTGCATCTAAGATTACAAAAAAGAATATGCATACTTTAGCGGATGAAGAGTTAGAAGGTTTAGATACAACTATTGACTGGAAGAATACGGGTGACAATAGTTATGATGGAGAAAAGCTACAACTTCTTTTACATGATGAAAGCGGTAAGTGGGAAAAACCTGATAACATATTGAATAACTGGCGAGTAACTAAAACCTGTTTGCGATTAGGTAGTAAGGTAATAGGTAAATGTATGATGGGATCTACATCCAATGCTTTAGATAAGGGAGGTAGTAATTTTAAATCTCTTTATGAAGATTCTATACCCAGCAAAAGAAATGCGAATGGACAAACTAAATCAGGTTTATATTGTTTGTTTATACCTATGGAGTGGAACTTTGAAGGTTATATAGATAGATATGGAATGCCTGTATTTAAAACTCCTATCAAATCAGTTATAGGTATAGATGGCGAAGACATTAAAGTGGGGGCTATAAATTATTGGGAAAATGAAGTAGACTCTTTATCTCATGATCCTGATGCGTTAAATGAATTTTATCGTCAATTTCCAAGAAGTGAATCGCATGCGTTTAGAGATGAGAGTAAACAATCTATATTTAACTTAACTAAGATTTATCAACAAATTGATTATAATGATTCTCTGATAATGGATCATCATTTGACACGAGGATCATTCTCCTGGGAAAACGGAATAAAAGATTCTAAAGTAATTTGGAGTCCTAATAATAGGGGTAGGTTTTTAGTTAGTTGGACTCCTCCTAAACATTTACAAAATAAGATTGTGATGGAGCGAGGAATAAAAAAACCTGGTAACGAACACATCGGTTCATTTGGATGTGACTCTTATGATATATCTGGAGTAGTAGTGGGTAAAGGCTCTAATGGAGCCCTGCATGGTATGACGAAGTTTAGTATGGAAGAAGCTCCAAGTAACGAGTTTTTTTTAGAATATATAGCAAGACCTCAAACTGCGGAGATATTTTTTGAAGAAGTTCTAATGGCCTGTGTATTTTATGGGATGCCTATACTGTGTGAAAATAATAAGCCTCGTTTATTATATCATTTTAAAAATAGGGGATATAGAGGTTTTTCCTTAAACAGACCAGATAAAACTTACAATAAATTATCTAAAACAGAAAGGGAGTTAGGGGGTATTCCTAATACATCTGAAGACGTAAAACAGTCTCACGCTTCTGCAATAGAATCTTATATTGAGAAGCATGTAGGCATAGATTTTAATGGTGATTATAGGGATGCAGGAGATATGGGTGTTATGCATTTTGGTAGAACTTTAGAGGATTGGGCTAAGTTTGATATTAGTAATAGAACAAAGTTTGATGCTGCGATTAGTTCCGGATTAGCTATTATGGCTAACCAAAAACACTTATATACACCATCTAAACAAAAATCAAAAATAAGTATTAACTTTGCAAGATATAATAATACCAGCAATAAAAGTCAAATAATTAGATGAAAGACGTAAAGATACAGGTAAACTCTGCTGCGTTCCCAGATCAATTTGCCACCGATAAACAAAAAGCTTCAGATGAATTCGGTTTACAAGTTGGTCAGGCAATTCAATATGAGTGGTTCAGAAAAGACGGAATGAGGTGTAGGTTCTATAATCAATGGGGAGAGTTCCATAGATTAAGATTGTATGCCCGAGGAGAACAAGCCATAGGTAAATATAAAAATGAATTAGCAATAGATGGGGATTTATCATATCTAAATTTAGATTGGACTCCAGTTCCTATTATACCAAAGTTTATAGACATTGTGGTAAACGGAATGTCGGATAGAATGTTTAAAGTAAATTGTGTTGCAATGGATGCTTTGTCAGCCGAAAAAAGAAATACATTTCAAGATACAGTAGAAAGAAATGTAGTATCAGCTGATATATACAGGCAAGTTGAAAAAGAATTTGGAGTTCAAATGTTTGAAGTAGACCCGGAGACATTACCTGAGACTGATGCGGAAATGGAGTTGTATATGCAATTAAACTATAAACCTGCCATTGAAATAGCAAATGAAACTGCTATTAACACAATGTTAGAAGAAAGTCATTATGTAGACACTCGTAAAAGGGTTGATTATGATATTGCGACTTTAGGTATTGGAATGTGTAAGCATATGTTTCAATTAGGAGATGGTATAAGAGTAGAGTATGTAGACCCTGCTAATGTAGTTTATAGTTATACTGAAGATCCTTATTTTAAAGATTGTTTCTATTGGGGTGAGATTAAAACTTTACCTATAGCTGAATTAGTAAAGATAGATCCTGAGATTACCAACGAACAAATGGAAGAAATTTCTAAATACAGTCAGTCTTGGTATGATTACTATAATGTAGCACAGATGTATGAGAACAGTATGTTTTCAAGAGACACCTGTACTTTATTATATTTTAATTATAAAACCACCAACAGTTTTGTTTATAAGAAAAAACAAACTGCCGAAGGAACATTTAAGACAGTAGAAAAAGATGATGAGTTTAATCCTCCACAGGAAATGATGGATGAGGGGAACTTTGAAAAAGTAGAAAAAAGAATTGATGTGTGGTATGAAGGTGTAATGGTAATGGGAACTAATATTATTCTGAAATGGGAAATGATGGAAAATATGGTTAGACCTAATTCGGCTAATCAATATGCTTACCCTAACTATGTTGCTTGTGCTCCAAGAATGTATAAAGGAGTATTAGAATCTTTAGTAAGAAGAATGATTCCTTTTGCCGATTTAATTCAATTAACACATTTAAAAATTCAACAAGTAGTTTCTAAAGTGGTTCCTGATGGAGTATTTATTGATGCAGATGGATTGAGTGAGGTTGATTTAGGAACAGGAGCTGCATATAATCCTGAAGATGCTTTACGATTATATTTCCAAACTGGTAGTGTGGTGGGAAGGTCTTACACCCAAGATGGAGAGTTTAATAATGCCAGACAACCTATTAGTCAGTTAACATCCAGTAGTGGTCAAAGCAAAATGCAAATGTTAATTGGAAACTATAATCATTATTTAAACATGATAAGGCAGGTGACAGGATTAAATGAAGCCCGAGATGCTTCCACTCCAGATCCTAATTCTTTAGTTGGTGTTCAAAAATTAGCAGCATTAAATTCTAATGTAGCAACTCGCCATATATTAAAAGCAAGTTTATATATAACTCAAAGATTAGCTGAATGCTTATCTATTAGAACCGCAGATGTATTACAGTATTCAGATTTCCGAGATGAATTTGCAATGCAAATTGGGAAATATAATTTAGGTATATTAGAAGAAATATCAAATCTGTATTTATATGACTTTGGTATATTTATAGAAATGACTCCTGATGAGGAAGAAAAGGCTCAGCTTGAACAAAATATACAGATGGCTTTACAAAGTGGTGGTATTGATTTAGAAGATGCTATTGATATTAGAACTATTAATAATTTAAAATTAGCTAATCAATTACTTAAAGTAAAGCGTAAACAAACAGAAAAACTAAAGCAACAACAAGCTCAACAAGCTCAAGCGATGCAGGGTCAACAGCAGCAGCAGTTGCAGCAAATGAAGGCTCAAGCTGACATGCAAAAGTCCCAACAAGAAATGCAGTCTAAAATTCAAATTAAACAAGCTGAGATTGCTTTTGAAATAGAAAAACAGAAAAACGAGGCAGAATTAAAGCGTAGACTGATGGATGTGGAGTTTAATTACAATATGCAACTGAGAGGTATGGAGCAGGATCAAATAGATACTCGTGAGCAAAAGAAAGAAGAAGGTAAATCAAAAAGAATCGCTGAAGGTAATACTCAGCAATCTAAAATGATTGAACAACGTAAAAGAAACTTACCCGCACAGAACTTTGAATCTAATGAAGATAGTTTAGATGGGTTTGATTTAGCTGAGTTTAACCCAAGATAATTTGCTTAAAAATATAATAAAATTAGTATTAACTTTGTAACCTAAATTAAATTAAATAAAATGGAAGAAAATAAAATTGTCGTAAAAGACGTAAGCGGGGTTGAAAAATCCAAAGTAGAAATAGAAGAAAAATTACTTAAAGAGCATGAAGAAAAATTTGAAGCTCCAGAAAGTAAACCTGACGTGGAACGAGTGGATACAAGCACTGCGAGTGCCGACACCAATACGAAACAAGAAGAAGTACAACAGGAAGGAGAAACACAAAAAGAAACTACCGCATCAGAGTTAAATGATGCAGACGTTCTTTCTTATATTAAAAATAGATACGATAAAGACATTGAATCGGTAGATCAATTATTTGACACCAAAGAATCAAATGAAGAATTACCAGAAGATGTTGCAGCGTATTTTAAATACAAAAAGGAAACTGGACGTGGAATTAAAGATTTTGTTGAATTACAAAAAAACTTTGATGAAATGGACGGAGACCAAGTGCTAAAGGCTTACTATTCTAAAACTGAAGAAGGTTTAGATATAGAGGATATTGAAGATATCATGGAGGATAAATTCTCATTTGATGAAGAGTTAGATGATCCAAAAGATATTAAGAAAAAGCAATTAGCTAAAAAAAGAGAACTTGTAAAAGCTAAAAAGTTTTTAAATGAACAAAAAGATAAATATAAAGCTCCTCTTGAGTCAAGTGGGGGTGGATTATCTAAAGAGTCCATGGAGGAATTTGATAGCTATAAAAGTTATGTAGAGGAATCTAACAATGCTAAAGAAGCACAGAAGAAAAGGTACGACTATTTTCTTAATAAAACCAATGAGGTTTTTAACGATGAGTTCAAAGGTTTTGAGTTCAAAATCGGAGAGAAAAGTTTTACATTTAAACCTGGAGATAGAGAGGAGTTAAAAAGTAAACAATCTAATGTAAACACCTTTGTTGAGAAATATATGGACAAAGAAAGTGGATTGATGAATGACCCTCAAGGATATCATAAAGCTATAGCAGTTGCCATGAATCTTGACAAGTTTGCTGAATTCTTTTATAATCAAGGAATGACCGAAGCTGTAGATAATGTTTCTAAAAAATCAAAAAACATTAATATGGAAATGAGGAATACTCCACAAAGTTTCAGTAAAGATGGACTTAAGATTAGAAGTATGGGTGACCAAAGCAGTGGAAGAGGACTCAAAATTAGAAGTATAAAAAAAGTATAAACTAAAAAAATTAAAAAATTATGTCAGTATTAGCAACACCAGGCTTTGACTTGCAGCCAAGTGCACAGCAAGTAGCAGTAGCCTCAAATTACATTACTAACTTTGATTTTCTTAATCAGTATCTTCCAGATACATATGAGAAAGAATTTGAAAGATATGGTAATAGAACAGTAGCATCATTCTTAAGAATGGTTGGTGCTGAAATGCCTTCTAACTCAGACCTTATAAAATGGGCTGAACAAGGAAGGTTACACACTAAATATACAGCGTGTACGTCTGCAGCAATAGCAACAGCTACAACAGCGGTATGGACTATTCCTGGAGGTCAAGTTACTCCTGCATCTCCACCAGCATCGTCTGCTCCAACAGGAGGTTTTGTGGCAATCAGAGTAGGTCAAACTCTAATGATCTCTGATGAGACAGCAGGTTCAACTTTAAGTAATAAAGCGATTGTAACAAATGTTAATTCAGGAGCTAACACAGTAACTGTAGCTTATTATGATGCAGGTGGTCAGGCAATGGCGGCAGGTATAAACTGTAGTATATTTATTTATGGATCTGAATTCAGAAAAGGAACTGCTGGAATGCAAGGTTCTTTAGAAGCTCAAGACTTTATCTTTGACAACAATCCAATCATCATTAAGGACACTTACGAAGTAAATGGTTCGGACATGGCTCAAATTGGTTGGGTTGAGATTTCAACTGAAAACGGTGGTTCAGGCTACCTTTGGTATATGAAGTCAGAGCACGAAACAAGACTTCGTTTTGAAGACTATCTTGAAACTGCAATGGTTGAAGCAATGCCTGCTGATGTAGGTGGTGCTGGTTCTGGTGCAGCTACAGCTGGATTCCAAGGTTCTGAAGGAGTATTCTACGTAGTTAATAATCGAGGAAATGTATGGAGTGGTGGTAACCCAGTTGCTCTTGCAGGTTTCGATGCAGTAATCCAAAGATTAGATAAGCAAGGTTCTATTGAAGAAAATGTTATTTTCGTAAATAGAGATTTCTCATTTGATATTGACGATATGTTAGCAGCACAAAACTCTTACGGAGCTGGTGGTACTTCATATGGTTTATTTGATAATGATGAGGAAATGGCTTTAAACTTAGGCTTTACAGGTTTCCGTAGAGGTTATGATTTCTACAAGTCAGACTGGAAATACTTAAACGATCCTACAATGAGAGGTGGTTTAACAGGTGGTAAAATCAATGGACTTATGGTTCCAGCTGGTTCTACAACTGTATATGACCAAATCTTAGGTAAGAACGCTAAGCGTCCATTCTTACACGTTAGATACAGAGCTTCAGAAACTGAAGATAGACGTTACAAAACTTGGATCA
>JAAHTH010000695.1_pt1 | contig 31518 bp, 42 predicted proteins | sample 6116091 | NCBI WGS metagenome assembly JAAHTH01 (sample SAMN13939990, study PRJNA603662) | sponge metagenome | isolation source: marine sponge | host: Mycale hentscheli | place: New Zealand | collected 2006
CCCCCCCCCCCCCCCCCCCCCCCCCCCCCCCCCCCCCCCCCCCCCCGCCGCCGCCGCACGCGATGCTAACAAAAGATACATCACAAGCTCCGAGTCCAGCAACTTGACGGTAGTTGCAAGAGCAATGGTAAGTGCAATCCCGATCCCAATTGGAATCCAACCTCTTGCACCTCTTGAGACAAACAGAAGTGCCGCACCGGTCAAGATCAGAATTGTGCCGGAGAACCGCAACGGTGAAAGAGCCGTTGCAACCTCCTTACTGGTGCCTACATCACCAACTGACGCAATTCCAGGAATGACCAGCCCTCCCGTCTCGGTTGCAGAACAACCGAGAACAAGGAGGGCGGCAAGGAGGACAAGGAGCGCCATTTTGGTGTTTGTCAAATTTCTGTCCGACCTTCAAGCCGTGCAACACGTTCTTCAATCTCTCTTGTGCGATTATCAATACCACGCACTGCATCGTCAAGTCTATCAACCGCACGCCGTAATTCATCAACAGCAGACTTCACCCGACCGGCACCAAACGCAACACTAAGAATAATTGCACATGGCGTTCCGAATACCGATACCAGTTCAACCATTTTTCGCCCGTTCTTTTATTCGTACTTCAAGAATTGTGCGTGCAAATTGCACAAGATCCTGTAAGCGTACAACACAAAGCCAATCTGGGTGTTGATCTTGTCTCATTAGAACAACTGGCGTGTTATTTGTGTTCTTAGAATCACGAACAGCCTGATCCATAAAGTCCGTTGCGGCAATTCTTGCTCGGCGTTTTACCTCGAGGTGTAACCCTTCAGCACCGACCAAATCTGCTGATAGACCGCCATCAACTTGAGCCGTACGTCGTAAAGACACACCAATGTATTCTTCAAAAGCCTTTGCAGCCTCACGTTCGCCACGTTTACCTTTGTTTCTAGAATTCAACAATTACCCCATTCTGATAGCACTTTGATTACGGCATTGAAACCGTTATTTGTTTGCGGATGATATTTATTTGCTGCAACGTCGCTTAAGACCTGAATCAAATCTTCAAATCCTACAACTCCATCTTCATTAAGATCAGAAGGGCAGGAATTATCGGCATACCAATCAACAAAGTAAGGCGCTCGATCGCAGTTATAGCCTTGATTGCATGCAAACCTAATTACTCCACCACTGCCGAAATAGTCTGGGCCAGTGAAGCGGGCAATGTGAAAGGAGCCGGGGTATTCCTCACTCTCCCAGTCCACGCTATAGCCACGCCACATAATTAGGTCCGCGTAATTGTTTTGACTTGGTGAATCGCAGCAAACCTCACCTACGATGCTTTGCTGGTGCGACCAGAAGATCAGTGTGTCAGAATCAATCAAATCCGTGTACTGAGCCTGCACTTGCGGGTACTTAAGTTGGCTGAATGCTCCGTACTTCTTACCGGGTTCGCCGTGCAAGATCCAAGAATCAGCCCAGAAGTATTCCAGTCCTACCGGATCAAACGTATTGGGTACACCGTTTACCGTATTCCAGTTTACCGGGGTGTGGTTCTGCCCAAGATACATCCACCGTTGATGCGGGTTGCCTTGGATGCAGTTCCAATACTCGCCCGGTGTAGGACAAGTAATGCTGGTGTACTGCTGCCAATACTCAATGCAATCAGAACAGTTCTCAAGGAATGGGTAGGTTGCGTCGTTGCGATTCTTGAACACTTCGCCTTCAACAGTCCACGCAAACGCACGAGTTGGTACTTCGCTTCCTCTGGTGCTGCCGATTAAGTAAGGCGGGCGAGGACTACCATCTGGCTGCGAGAACTCAGGGTCAAAGCCGCTCTGAATATATACGTCAAACGTACGGCCAAACGGCGTAAGGCGACCAAGATCATCAACCCACATAGCAACAACGTCAGAATCCGTAGGCTTTGAACCGTCAGCATTAAGCATGGAAGCAATTAAGACTTCAATCATCATCATCATCATGAGGTGGCTCCATGTACTTTCCGTCCGAGGCATAATCTTCCCAGCGGTTCCATACATCAAGTTTGGCAATTTCAATGGCGCCTATAACTTCTTCCGGCGTGAGTTCCCATTCCATCGCCGTGTGTCGTATGACCTTCCCGATCGTTTCACGCAGCATCTTCGCGGGTGACTTCGCCATGCTTTCCGCCTTCTGTTATTAGAACCGTACCAATTCAGCATCCCATTGCCGAGAGCATAGCCTGTTCGGTCGGTCTGTTTTGGTTTCCACAATAAGAGCCGCAGCGCCCCATTGCGACCGATCAACTCTTGATGCCCAATCAGGCTCCAAAGGTCCCATTGTGCCAACATTTGCATACCACCAAGGCAAAGGAATACGGCGAGTACGCATTGCCTGCGTTGGCGGAATAGGGCGATGCGTATGCCCACGAACAAATAACCTATGTGCGTGACAGCCGGTCATATTATTCATCTGCAACGATTCAAGTTCGTCACTGGTTGCTCCTGCATCAAAGCCGTGGTAAAAGCAGACTTGACCAATACTTAGCACGCCGCGTTTGCTCTTGGTATACGGCAATTGAGTCCACTTTGAAAATTCAGGCCAATTTGCATCTCTGCCAAGTTCAATCATCTCACGCAGTGCTTTGGGAATACGCCTTGGATCACGCTTGAAGACATTGTCGTCATGATTTCCCCATAACCAGTAGAGCCGAGCTTCTTTTGGCAACACTTGCCGAATGGACTGCAAATAGTTTGAAGCGTGACGGAATTCGTCAGCAAGTGAATGATCATGTTCATCTGCGTGAACTGATGCGGCGGCAGCCTCGAGTAAATCACCGCAGTGAACAAAATGCGTAATTGAATCTCCTTCATCACTGATCTTCGCCAACAACTTTGCATGTGCTTCTGTTGATGCAAACGGTGAATGCGAACATGAAATTGCCATAATCTTCGCCGTGTCCAAATTATTGTGCGTACTTGACATTGCTGGCCTTCCCTTATACACGCGCGCGCGCACACGCAAAGTGCATAAAAATTAAGTGCAAAGAAAGACCCCCCGAGCAGGTTGAGTTGCTCGAGGGGCTTGGAGTAAGTCCTAATTTCTTTATCAAATGCGAACGGTAGCGGACAACGCCTGAGAGTATTCTACAGACGCCTCCACGTATCGCAACGTATTTCAAGTGCTTCAATCTCATCATCGTCAACCCATTCCTCATTGGAAAGTTTAAGCGCAGTGTCCAGTATCCGACGCAAAAGGTCAACTGGTGCGTGCTTTCTCGTCCGAGGAGCCGATGCAAGACCCAATATTTCACATGCAGCATTATGTGAAACACCCAACATTGTGTAAGTAGCCCAAGCAAGATATGCCGCCGTCCGATGTTCTTCTTCAAAAGATTGCGTATTCAATCTTCCTTCTGGGCCATCCGGTAGTCCTGCAGTTTGACGAGCAACTGTTTCAATGTGAGCGTAAATATTGTTCATATTCCAAACTCCTTCTTGATGGACTTAGCAAAATATGCCCGTGGTGAGCGTGCTTTGCGGGAATTATCAACAAGGGTTCTGAACCATGCTCGACAATCTCCGCCGGGATTTCTTTCCCTTAGCATCTTGACGAACGAAAAGCAACGAACTCTGTCAATGCCAAATTCTTCATTGCAGATTGAAGACCAGAGTATGAACTCTTGCTCAGAATTAGCATCCTCAGATAAAGGATTCTCTCTTTCTGTTTGTCTTTCTTTCTGTTGAAGGGTTGCTTTAGCATCGCCTGAAGTATCGCTTGCTGCTTTCTTGGCACGGGCTAAGCCACCTTTCCTTCCTGCCGCTCTTGCGGCTAATGTTGCCCGTTCTGCTTCTTCCATCGTGTCTTGCATTTTTGGATTCTTCCGTTTACCGTCTTGGATCGGAAATTTTTCTTCAATTGCAGACCACTCCGATTCAGTCATCCCGCCTGCTATGCGGGACAACTTCTCAAACTCAACTGGTAAGTCACCGCTGAGTGCCTGAGCGCAAAGGAGCCGGATGTAGAATCCGGTCTCCGATGCACTCAGGTGTCTGGTGCCGATTTCAAATCGACCGGGATAAAATTTCAGCCATTCCATCACCCGCCGCTCCGCGTTGTGTGACTGAAATTCTTACCGTAATACCTTCGGACGTGTGATTGCACATACGTTGGTAAATCGTGAAACCGGATCGCCAGATTGCTGAAAGATTCAGGCAATGATGCAATATTTATAAGGATGATTGAGTTTGGATCATCCCAATTCGGCTTAAGGTTATTGATTGATTGTGCCTCACCGCAATTGCGGCATACTAAGAGCGAATCATCAATCTCCTGAAAGTCATGCAGACATTCTCGCCGTTCGAGGATAATCTCCCGAATGGGGGAGATATCCTCTTTGTTATTTGTATCGTCCTTTGGATCTGTTGATCCCTGTACAGGTAAATTCATTACTGCTCTCCTTAGAACGGAATGTCATCGTCAGATAAAGTGGCACGCTGATCAGTAGGTTCAGCAGGTGGAACTTCATCTTCTTCAATTACAACTTGAACGTCACCGGCTAAGAATGCTTTTCCATTCTTATCCGTTCTCTTCCAAAGTGAAATGTGAAGGTCTGCACGTTCATCTTCAAACGTAACCTTCCCTTTCATAATTGGTGTGCGAAGGGTTGAGTCATTGTGTTCTCTGAAGATAACAATTCCGCCTTGTTTAAGATATTGCCTGCTCATTTGCTGGCTTCCTTTCTGCTGTTGCATTCGTCTTCGTGACGTAATGCATCGTTGATAGTCCCGGGCGGTGTAGCCTCATACCCGAGAATGAAATGAATAACGTGAGCCCAATGATGTCGGCTAAGTTGCTTGACCTCGCGGTCGTATTTGTCAACCGCTCTAAGAATGTTGTAGTCACTCACGATACGTGAACCGGCTTTGACCGGAATAATATTGGTAAGGGGTAACTTGCTCATGACATAACTTTCTTATGCCATTGTTGCAACTCACTAAGAGATAATTCTTCAAGATTTTCAAATCCACGGCTGCCAAGATTGCCGTTCATCTTGTCAAGTTGATCGGATGAAGCATTGTCTCGGATTTCGTTGCTCAACTTCTTTATCAGAATCTTGTCCTGAACTTCAGTTGTATTGCTTTTGCGTGTTGTCTTCTTACGCGTGGCTTTTTTCTTAACAGAATTATCCTCCGCCTCAGGTTCTTCCCAAGTTGCTGCAATAAATTCTTTTGTCTTCCGCTCAGTATCAGGATCAAGGTGACTTAAGCCGTGCTTATAAGAAGTGTCATCACGAAGATCAACTTCTTCACCGTCAACTCTTGGGATCATAAGCAAGTCGCGTAAAAAGTATGACATTGAAGTTGTCATCGCAGACGCAACCGCCTTGTCCATCGGTCTTCCATTTCCCGGACAAACAGGAAATGATTGATCGTGAACCATTGCATCTCCGTCTTTTGATGCAAGAATATATGTTGATAAAAGCACGGCTGATTTGCCGCCTTCACGTACATCAAGTTGTGCGGAGTCACGAATAAGAATTAATCCTTGTTCGTGAAGTGCGTTCCGTGATGACGTAATTACGTCTTCTGCTCCAGCGTACTTATATCCGTGGAATTTATTTTCACTTGCCTTTCTTACACCCTTAAGGTTGCTTTGTGCGTGCAATAGACCAAGTGCAATTGACTTAGGAAAGCAGGTTTGTGTGCCAACGCAGGCGCTGGATTCTTGTGTTGTTTCAGAAATGTCACTCATTTGAATACTCCTTGAATTGTCTTATGAGCGTGGGTTAATCTTTGCTTTTCTTCATCGGAACGGTCAATATGCCATTCATGGATGATGCTGGAATGCACTTGAGGAAGGGCTTTCGGGCAACCGCGTACGATTGCGGATGCAAGTAGCACTTCAAGTGCCGGTTGCGATGTAAGTCTGACGCCTAGCGGCATCTGCGTGGCTTCTTTGCGAGCCATAATAAATCTCCTTGCGGCACTATTGCCGGATGAACGCCCTCCGTAGAGGGCGCTCGACCGGGAACAGGACAGACTATCGGCCCAATTTTACTTCCGTTGAAATACGATCCATGATGTCTCTTGTGAGAGACCGAATTGCAGGATCATCACGATTGACTTTTATGTCCAGCGGGCAGTTGTTCTCCATAAACCATGCAATCTTCTCAGCAATCCATTCATATCCCTTAAGAGCATCGGTGTAAACAATTGGAATATCCTTGTCTTCACTGTATTTGGGAATGACCGTATCCGTGTAGCGGTAAGTCATATCTTGAGCCGCCTGATGAATACTTTCAAGAGCAGAAATGGAATGAAGTGCTTCATCAATTTCAGTGCATCTTTCCCAAACTATCTTCATCATCCAATACATATCTCCGAGGAATAATTGGGCGCCTTTACGTGTTATTGCAAAAGCCGTATGTGTCGCAAACTTGTGATTTCTCTTTAAGGTATTTGTAGATCTGTAAGAGCCGACAAACACCTGCGGATAATCTCGGCGACCATTACCGTCAACAAAATAATCCTGCACGTGAATAATTTGGCGGCGACCGTCTTTGTAATAAATATGTAGCACTTGACCTGTTTCCATTGCAAACCTTTTTTCAATGAAGTCGTCAACTGCGTCATGCTGGCTTTCTGCCGAGATATCTGAATCGTAAAGTAATGGGCCTTCCGTGCCGGGATTCTCCTCAGACTTAGCACGTAGGACAATACGAGTAACAAATGTTACCTTTGATAATCCGCAATCACGTGCGTGCTTTTTAAGCGACTGAATATCGCCTTCGTGCCAATAGGCCTCAAAAAGTCGTCCACGGCGCGTCAGTGATTCACGATCACGAACAGCGCATTGTTTAACAAACTTACAGAAGAAAGGCCAATTTTGATAAAGCGGATCAATACTGCTCCATGCAATAAATTCATCGGCGGTATCGCATACGCCCTTGAAGACTGCATCACGATCCATAGGCGTATCCGGTGCTTGGCAATTGCGTGCAACAAATTCGTAGAACTGCGATGCAAATTGAATTTCATCATTGTCCTTCTGAGTTGACTTCTTAAGTTGATCGTTTGCGGCGTTACTCAGTAATGCTGCAACGAGAGTTGTGCGTGCCTCAAACCAAGGCTGTTCAGTAGTTGTCATTTGTTTACTCCAAATAATTAAGACAAAAGGTAGCGGTAACGTACCGCCGGATGAACGCCCTCCGTAGAGGGCGCTCGACCGGGAGCAGGTCATTCTTCAATTTCACCGTAGTGCTGTGCCGCTCTAAGTGAAGCGTCATGCTTTCCCATTAACAAATCGGTATTAAGACTGTCACCGGGTAAGAAAGAACGAGCAAAGTGACGGAAAAAGAATAAGGCTGATTGAGTATTTGTAATTGCCTCTTCAAAATTATTGCACTTCGTGTGATAAATGGACTCAGAAATAAATCCTATTCGCTCAAGACCGTTGCCGCCGTTGTCCATTGATAACTCCCACCGCCCGGTTTCTTTATCAAACATCATGCGGACTTCTGTAGGAACGTACAACTTGCGTTCAAGTTTATTTGATGAGGTCATTTGGAAGATCCTCCGAATCTGTAAAAAGCATGCCGATAAGGCAAAGGGTGATAAGTGAGAATGCGAAAATGCTGCAAGCCCAACCGATGAAATAAGTGAACTGTTCCATTCAAGCCTCCTTTGGAACGAATGTGCAGAATGAGATGCGATCCGCGGACAACTGGTACCGCGGCTTTTCGTTGATAAGAATCTCCTTGATGATTCTGTTGTTCTCATCTTCCATGTCATTCGGGTTCAACGACCCGCTGATCTGATGCGATTCTTGCAACTGCTTGAGCAGATGTCGAATCAGAACCGTTAACGCCTTGACTTCAACTTCTGACTCCGCCAACTCTCTGTGAGCCTCATCAAGACATTGTTGAATCTCATTCTTCCAATTTTGCAACCTGCAAATTTCCGAGTCCTTCTTGCCACTGTTCTTTTCAAGGTTGGCGTTCTCAGTCTCAACTGCGGTGATGGTCTTCAGCATGTTGCTGTTGCTCTGAAGCAGGATCTCATTCTGTGAAATTGCTGCGTGGTGTGCCGTCTGTGCTTCTTCAAGCATCCTTGTCAGACGGTCGATTGCGTTTGAACTTTCCATATCAAATACTCCAAATCGGCACTGTTGCCGGATGGTCGCCGTCGTGAGAGGGCGACCGACCAAGAACAGAATTAGATTCCTTGCTTCTCAAACATCCAATCAAACTTGTTGTCTTGCATACTCGGATCAATACCGTGATGAATGTTCTTCACTTCAACTTCATTGTCACGTGGAAATTCTGCGTACTTGGTGACGATCAGCACCGCATCGCAAACGTGCCACTTTTTGACTTCGTAAAAGGATCGCATTGCAAAATCCATGACTTCCATACCGTTGACTTGCACTTGCGGCATTCCGTTGCCCGAGAATACAAAGTACGGAGATTGATATCCGTACTCGGAACACCACGTACGTACTTCAACGCTCATGCCTCCGGCCTTGCCGATGGCGTTGCTTTTATAAATCAATGGTAAATTCATTTGCTGATACTCCAATCTTGCTTTTCAAAGGTGAAAGAATTCGGACAGAATCTGATCGTCAACGAGTCGAAAATCGTCATCAGTAATTTGAATCGTGACGTTGCCTTCAAGACCATCGTCATTTGGCAGATATACGTAAACGTCAAGAAGTGCTCCGGAAGATTTCTTGATGACTTCCTTTGCATCGTCCATATGCCAAACATCCGACTCCGTGGTCATGTGACCGTCTTCTCGAATCCAATCACGCTGGTCGTATGACCATGTTGGATCGGGATCAGAACCGTCGGGACGAAATCCGATTCGCAACTCACTGATGCGAGAAATACCGAGTGCGAATCCGCAGAGTTGTTTGATTCTGCGGATGTCTTTGTTTGTCAGATTCTCTGACTTGTTCATGTTGATACTCCAAATTGGCAGAATTGCCGTATGCCCATTCCGTGGAATGGGCGAACGGGAATTGTGCATCAGGGAAGTCGGCAGACGACGGCGAATCCGGTAAGAAAGTCATCTTCTGCAGCATAAATGTGAAATGCATCAGGATTAAAATCTTCCCAAGTTAAATGACACTCATGTCTTCCGATTGATTCGGCAAAGTCTTGGACGTTGTTCCATTCACTGAATACTTCAGCAATTAAATCAGTGCGACGTGGAAGAATTCCGTCTTCATCGGATTCGATCATGTCGATAATAAAATCAAGTCCGACTGTTGAGAACTTCTCAGGCTGTTCGTTTGCAATTGCGTCACGAATTTCATCAATAGGTTGGTTGGTAATAATCATTTGCTTTGTAACTCCTGTTCCTTTTCAATCTTGTTGAGCAACGCCGCGGACGTTCTCTTTGCGAGGTGATTTACTCGTTCGATTGGTTCGCCTTTGCGAACTCTTGAGAGGAAATCGGTCCACGGCTCCGATGTAATGGTGATTCCTTCACGAACGTAAGTTTGTTCATAAATCACTTTGTGACTTGGTTTGGCTTTCCATCGGTCTTTCCGAATCTCCGCCAATCCACCGCGTTCATCCATTGACGAACAATCTGGTGCAGAACGGAACAAATCCCAAAGTTGTTCATTTCCGTGCTTTGGAATATGCCACTGGACCCATTCGGTGTGCGGACGATCAATACCGGATACGGTCCATTCCGTGTCATTGATGTTGCGAGACATATCGCCGATGTTGTCTTTCCAATCGGTAATTGAAATTCGGACTTTGCGGCTCATTTTCTTTCCGTTCACTGTTCCGCGGAAAATGCCAACTACGTCTGTTGATATGCCGCCGAGATCGTGCTGTTCTGCTTTTGGGAACGGGAACTTGAACGTCTCAAGACTTTGATATTCCATTTGAATACTCCAAATCGAGCGGAATTGCTCACATCTATTTTACTTGAGTTCGTCGTTCTTCGTCGTTCTCCGTCTGAATTAAACGCAAAAAGAACGTCGTTCCCGACGTACGGACGTTGATCTGGCAGAAATATCAAATATTTATCGTGCAAACGCCGCTAGGCCGCCGCCTAAGACGTTCCAAGGCTCAAGACGTGTACCTGCTCGATTCACGTATCAAACGGCTTAAACGCAATCGTACACCCGCGTCCAAGCACTGCTTAAAGCGACGCTTCAGCCGGGGGTTCTGCCACTGTCAAACAGAAAGAAAGACAAACAGAAAGAAAGATAAACCTAGCCTTAGGACAATCTGATTTGCGATCCGGTCGGCGGACGGAATTCTCCGCCAAGCATGCTCACCGGATTTGTAAATACGGCGTTGTTGAGAGCGGAAGAAAAATCCATCAGACCGGAAACATGCACTGAAGAAGTTGTCACGGTGAACGTCGTTGATTCATTTTCAGATGCGTTAATTCGACCGTCAAACACGGTCAACGTACCGATAGTTCCTGAAGATAAATGCCTCACGAGACCGTCACCGTCAATTTCAAGAGTTGTAATTGCAGAAGATCCGCTCAGAGTAAGTTCGCCTGAAAATACTTCGCACGTTGTTGCATTAGAAGTATTTTTTAAAAACGCATTACCAATTTGCAGTGCAGTAATTGTTACTCCAGATTTAATATCCAAAGTGCCAGAACGGGCGCCAGTAGCAAATACATTTGTTGTTGTTGCTGAAGAATTAACGGTTGCAGTTCCCACCAATTGCGTGGAATACAAATTTGTAATAACCGTGTCACCTGAACCTTTTAAGTTCAAGAATGTCGACGCAGGTGAACCACCGGTAATTCTGAAGTTTGTCCAAGTGCCAGTGAGATATGCGGCAGTACCGCTCGACGCAAAGAAACAATCAGGACCGTCAAGATCAAGATACGTTGATGATGAACCGATCGTACCGCTGAATCCTGCTCCAACTTTCAAGGTGATACCTGTAAGACCAGTTGCAGCACCAGCAATTGCGGCAGAAGTCGTGTTGATAATTAACGTGTCATCATTTGCTGGCGCACCACCACTCCAGTTTGCTGCTGATGAAAATGTAGTTCCGTCGCCGGAGCCTGACCAGATTTTTGTTGCCATTGTGAATTAACCTTCATCTTTGCGTTTGAGAACATTGTTCAATTTGTCTTGACGCTTTTTGCAATTGCAATCTTTCTTCTTAATTCGATGAAGTTTGGATTTGCTTATTGCCGCAGCAACGGCGTCACCAAGACCACCAATGCTATCTTGACCGGCTTTTTGGCACTTCAAACAATCATCTTCAGTAGGGCGTTCATGTCGATTCAAACCGCAAAGACGTTCGTTCTGTTCTATTTGTAAATATTTGCAATTCATGATTGTGTAACGCTCGTAGGAATACAGGGGAATTGAAAGAAGGAACCGGATGATAAGCCGTTTGTGAGAAAGTGATATGCACCGGTGAAAGGATTTGAATTTGAAACAAGTCCAATCTGTCCGGTTTGAGAATCAAGTTTGATAGCCGGCACGTCAATTGTGCCAAAAGATTCAAATGCTCGCAGATTGCGGATCGTAGAGTTTAAAGGTGCGTTAATACTCGAGCCAAGGTGTCTTGGAACCGTACTTAACGCAATGTATGCAGCCTCAAGTGAAAAAGTTATGTTGTTACGAAGTGCAGTTTGACCTTTGTAAGAAAGCGCTGAGTGTGGTTGATTACCAAAGGTAGGGTTAGGTGACGGATTTGAGGAAGTCGGCACAGCAAATATTGCGGGACCTCCCCCTCCGGTTGTTTCAACTTCTGAATCTGGTTCGAGTTGTGCAAGACCGGGACCAACAGTGATGTCAGACATAACGTCGCCAACTCTGTATTGATGAGGAAAGAATTCTTTTGCGTTTGTAGTAAAGAAGTCTTGTTGCGTTTGTAATGGACTTAGGCTTGATGCACCATCGCCAATTGAAATTGCCGGATCAGCAAGTGGTGAACCTCCACCATAAAAATCACGGCTACCAATACTGAAGTACCGAATTGGCATTGATGGAACTGCAATAATAAAATCCGCTCCGCCATCCGGATCTTCTCTTTTTTCCGTGTTATTAATTGCTCTGTAACCAAACTGAATATAAAAAGATTGATTTACATCGCATTGTTCTTCATTTTCAATAAAGCTACTGACATTTTTATATTGACTTGGACCGTTGTCAAGAATTTCTGTCTCTTGCCTTGTTCCAGCACCACTTACAAATTTGGTGTAAGTCTTTTCAAATGTTTCAGTTTGACTGGGATCATCGCCGAATTTATAAGTGAAGTTGAACGTCACTGAATTAGGAAACAATACAGTGAAGTCAAAAAGCAAATTTGAATGATCGTCGCCGTAATATCGGCCTTGTTCGGGCTTGCTACATTCTTTACGCGGGTTATATCCAACGAAGAATGTGACATCATTACCATCTTGATCCAAACTTGTCTTTTCCTGAATTAGAGCAGGAGTTTGACCAAATTCGCCGCCGAGAAAGAAGTATCCGCCTCCGTCAACTTGTTGAATTAAATCGTCTGATTCAGTTCCGGGCAATTCAAAAATAAACCTTGTACCACTTACGCCATCACCAAAGAACATTTGTGCCGTAGTTAATTGAAGCCCTTGATCTTTTATTTTCCAACCGCGGTGGCGAAGTGCATAAATTTTGTCAAGATTATTGTTACCGGTGATATCGTTGTCGTCCCAATGAATTGTAATACCGCTTGCAGGTGGCACAAAAATCATAAAGTCGTAACTAAACAGCACTGGAATTTGTGCAGTTGATGCAGGACCACCGTCATACAGAACAAGGTCTGGATTTAATTCGGTATCTTCGCCAAGATCAAGAAAGAAAGATACGTTGTTAAGAACTATTGAACCGGACGGAAATGAAATTACAGGTTCACATTCAAGATATCTTGCAACCTTGCCGACTTGAGGACAACAACAACTTTTTTTACGTGCATGTGTTGGCATTAAATGCACTCAGATTCGCAACCACCATCAAGAGTAATTGCAGAATAAAAATAGCCAACCATTGGAAGACTTGTTCCTGAACTTTGAACGCAATCAATCAAACTTATATTTACGAGCGGACCACTTCCAATAGTAATTTGCTCAGTAACGCCCTCGGTATTTGTAAAAGCATTATGAATGGTTGGGACAACAGTCATGTCAGGATACGAATTACCATTCAGCATTACACCGTTAACCGAATCATCTCTTGTTTGCGGAACATCTAACTCTGCACCGTTTATTGCGTACAGGCCATTTGTAGCCGATGTTTTGATACCGCCGGGCATGTCAACCATGACTGGTCCGCCGTCAATTGTGAATCTTAGGCCGACTTGTTCAAACCAATATCGGTATACCCTTCTTGGGTAACAAACAAGACCGGCTGTACCACTACCAATAAGTTCAGCCTTAACAATCTTTGCAAGGAATTGCACCGGTAGTTCCGGTCGTGCGGTTTCATTTTTTGAGTTTGGTTCAGTTTGACCTTCAAGGTCAAGAATTGTTTCACCAAGTCTTTTCCATACATCGGGAGTAAAATTACCAAGTCCTTGCGAGATATTCCCAATGTTATTTTTCATCTGATGTTAATTCCAAGTCCGCCAAAGTTAAATTTATCAGGGAACGGTTGAACGTACGTTACCGGATACGCGTGTTCGCAATAGTTTGGTAAATCTGCGGAAGGTGTTGGACAGCCGAGTGCATTGTCATCTTTACCAAGAGAAATACCGCTTGGTCTTTTATCTGTATTTACCGCAACTTGAGCAAGGTGATATTCACGATCAAATACAAATGTAAAAGTTATGTCATACGTCTTTGTGCTTTGGTTTGTTACAACGCGTCGAGTTGTAATATTTGTGAGCAACAACTGACCTTCAAAAGCACCAAGAAATCTGCCTTGATTTCTTTTTCCTACCGCGGAAAGTACCGTTGAAATATAATTACCGGGTGCGTTAATTGAAACCTCTCGGCGAACAGTAACGGATATTTGAGGCTGAACGTCCAGCACGGATTTTCTCTCGCCTTTCACATCAAATGGTTCACCTTCAATATCTTGCAAATCCAAATTAGGATCGGGATCACCGCGTGAAGGAACCTGAGTTGTACCGGGAAGACGATATACCAACTTTGGCGTTGCCTTTGACGTTACGTTCCAAATTGGGAATACCGCACCTCCAGTTTCCGGTCCTTCACCGCCGTCAAATTGGTTTGCAGCAAAAGTAGCCGTTACTCGAAAGAGCAAAGGATTTTCAGTATCGCGTGCAGTATTTATATTTTGACAATAAAGATTTGGTAAATCCGCATCAGGATTACCAAGTGTGAAACCTGAGTGGAAACTCGCATTGATATCGGTAGCAACTGCAATCTCAGTGCTATCAAACTCAACAAGTTTAATTCTTGTCTTACTGCTTGTCGCACCACCAAAGGACTGTTGCAGCCCAGTTGACTCTTTACTTTCTGAAGCCGTAACCATTATGTAAATGCTCCTGCTACTCCACCTTTGCGTTCGATAGCCCGCAAAATATTTTCAATCAAACCAAGTCTTGTATCAATCTTCCCTACCTTACGGTCAATTTCAGATTGAATACGAGCACCAGAATCCATCGGTGAAAAAGAGCGACCAATTGTAAATGCACCAACTGCACTTTCAATTTGTTGAGTGCCGCCAAGTTTATCTCTTACGCCTGCACGTGACTTTTGTTCTTCTTGAATGCGACTCTTTACGGACCTCAATCTTTCTTTCTCTTTTGAAAGAGTCATACTTGCAATTTTGTCTTGGAAAGCCTGATTCTTTTTCCGCTCATCTTCCGCCTTCTTGTCACGTTCCTCTTGAATCTTTGATAGTTCTTTTGTTTCTTTTATTCGATCTTCCGCCGCTTTTGCTTCAAGATCCGCTCGGTCTTTGATCGCCTTCTCACGGTCAGCATCAACTTTTGCCTGCTTCGCCTGCTCTTGCTCAATAGCAGCACCACGCACGGAAGATTCTCGTTCAGCAAGAATTTGAGGTCTTAATCGAGAAAGTTCCTGTAAGTCACTCTTTAAACCTTCAATAACTTTGACTTGATCGTCAAACTGCCGTTCAAGATCAGGATCACCGTCACCAAAGCCAGCACCAGAAGCACTCAATCTTTTGAGTTCATCTTCTGCTTCTCGCATTGTGTCTTTCACGGTCTTAATTTGATCGTCAAGAGCATTTGTTACAGGATCAAGTCCTGCTTCCAGAATTTGTAATTCAGAAGCGCCTTGAAGTTCCATCAACTGACGTTTGAAATCTTCTACCGCTCGTTCACCGGTAAGTGCCTGTTGAAACCTTCTTGCAGCAGCCTCAGCATCAGCAAGTCTTTTTTCAACTGCAAGAACGGCATCATCAAGAAATCCAACGCCCATAAGCACGTCTTCAATTGCAACACCAAGAGCGCCGATAACAGGAATTGATTCTGAGAAATTTCTAAGTGCTGATTTTGATGCTTCTACTTCAGTTAAAAGTCCCGCACCTTCACGAGATGCTTTTCTAAGAGCAACACCAACACCGCCAATAATTTGAATTGCAGCAATAAAGCCACCAATAACACCAAGAACTTTACCGATCTTGCCCTGAAGTTCCTCCATACGCTTTCCTGCGCTGGCAACTTCTTCGCTTTCAATAGGAACCTCAACGACATCATTTTCAATGCCGTCAATTTTCGCCTTCATGTTGTTTAACGCAGAATCCAATTTCTTGGTATCTGCGGCAATATCAACAGTCAGGGAACCTGCTTTGATGTCATCAGCCACGGCGTTCTCCGATTAAGTTTGGGATCTTCTCAAGAATACCATTCCAAATCGGTAATGACAGAGATCGTGGATCACCCATGCCGGGACAATAGTGTGAAATTAGGGCTGCTTCATAGTGCCAGTCTCTTTTGACTGGCCTTCGTCTCGATCGTCCCAAATTTCCTCCTCATCCTCATCAACGGTGGAATTTTCATCATCCGTTTCATCAAAAGGATCTGGTAACCCACATACCGTTGTAGCAGCACGAATAAGTGATTTGATATCACGATCTTCTTCCAGAACATCAAGCCCAATATTTTCAGGTTCAAGAGCGGCTTCCAAAAATGAAATTGCACCGTGCCTTGTATATGCCTGACGGAGTATTTCAACACCATTTGCCCAGGACTCTCGCAATTGCTTTACTTGTGCAAGACGCTTATCAGCATCAAGTCCTGCCGCTTCCGCATCATCAACAAGTCTTTGACGTTCTGCTACGTACAAAGATTCACCAACATCGTGAACTTGCTGAACCGTCAGACGTTTAACAAAATACTTTGTGCTATTGAGTTCAATTTCAATGCGTTCATTCATATGGTGGGAATCGTACCCGCCGCAGGCATGTCTTCGCCAGCCTCACGCCACTCCGAGCGTCTTTTTGTCTCAATTTTTACCAGTCTATTGATGTCGTTCGCCAGTCCCCAGTATTGAATGGCAAGGCGTTCTGCAAGTGCAGCGTCATCTGTAACGGCTGTGTGAGCCCGACGCAGTTCCTTACCGGTCTTGCGACCTCGGAACGTAACAAAAGTGACCATATCCGATTCTTTACGAACCGGAGTTATTGGCATATTGCTCAACTACCGCCCCAAGTAAGTGTGATATCACCGTTGCTTGATCCGCTCATGCTGAACGTAGCGTCTCCGCCAACGGCAGTTGCAACATCAAAAGAAGTAATTAATGCTGTAAAGGCCAGAGTACAGCCCGCATCTGCGGTCAAGGTCACTGTTCCTGATTCAAACATAGAAGCAGTAACGGCTCCGTCAGTACCGAACAGTTGGGCATTATCTTGCATGGTTCCTGATGCAGAGAAAGTTGCAGAAACCAGTCCCGGTGCAACTTTGCGTGATAGATCAGTGAACTTTGTCACATCAGATTCAACCGCTGTGACGGATGCGTTCCATGCGTTGAAGTCTGCACTGATTCCGGCTGCAGCCACATTTCCATTTGTTCCAACAATTGAAGCCATTGAAATACCCTTTTATCACCCGCTCCGTAGGCGGAAGTCCGTGCTAAGTCTTATGTACTGGTCTTCAATAGACCGTCTTGCTTCTGATACTAACTCAAAAGTTCCCGATCCGCTATCGCCAACCGTTACGCTGGTTTGATTGAGAAGCGTGACCAATTTATCTTGGGCGGTTGCCAAACTTGCAAATCCTACGCTGAGTTTGCCGTACAAATCCACCTGAAAGTCAAAGGCATGAATAATTTTGCCTGAAAAAGTAACCTCAACGGCAGGAACAACCACATTAAATACCGCAAGAGGAAAGGTTGCATTATTTGCAGGAGCCAGCATTTCATAAATACGGGCACCTACGGCTTCTGAAAAAGAACCACTACCGGTTGTAGCCAGTTTGTCATAAATAGCCTTTGTAACCGTTTGGCTCACTTAATTAGCCTTTGCATTTGTCGTCCCATTTCTTGAGCCAAAATCCGCATATATCTTTTTTCATTCTTCTTCAAAGTTGGTCGCATAAAAGGACGTGGAAGTAGTTTGCGTGTTGGAGCACCGTATTCAAGATCGGCGGCGTAGGCTTTATTTGCACCAACTTTACCAGCAAACTTATTACCTCTCCTTTTTGCAAGTTGAACAGCGATAGACCCCGCAAGACCAGCAGCACCAAATCTTGTTGCAGGCGGTTTACCGGGCTTTGACGGCTTATTAAAAAGTGGCGGAGGATTTTCCTTCTTGTACAAAAGTTCGGTTACGTCGCCTCTGAACTCCAACAACACTGCATTTGTTGCATTGCGTACAGATTCTTCAAGTTGTCTTCTTAACGCCTTTGTATTTACAGGCTTATTGGCACTCACGTTGTTCTCTCCGAATTTTCAACGCAGTCAATTACAAGAATTGCCAAACGGCCCGAAGAAAATAGCATCGGATTGTGTATGCCAATTACTTCAAGTTCAAGATTATCCGAACCATAGTTCACAATCAGCCGATCACCACTATTTACAGTCAACGACGTTTCCGCAAATACTTTGTGCGTTACGGTAAGTTCATCTGCACCGCCTCTTTGTGCTTCTGATGAACTTTGCGGCTGAACAAATGCTGTAAAGGATGAAAGCGAAGGTGAGAATCCGGGTCTTACAAATCCTGTTGCTTCAACGGTATTACCCCGTACCGAACGAGTTACGGTTACACCTTTATCACGAATCAGAGCCGAAATACTCATGACTTACGATCCACATACGGTGAAAGTAGCATTGAAATACCGCCTTCAGTCATAAGTGGATCTGTACCTCTTGAATATGTATAAGAACCAATTGACTCACTTGTCAATGACGGATCTTTGGCACTGCTTTCAAACATATATTGAACGAGCATCTTTGCAGCCTCCTTCAAGTCATTTGGGATAGCAGCAATATTTTCATAGCCCGCCTTATATTCCACCTCAACACCGGCAAAGGTAATTGGAAACCTTGGACCTTGATCCGTTCCTGTACCAAAGAAGGCATAATCAGATTGGTCTACAAACTCGATTGTCGCACGATCTTCATGCAGTCTGTATCCCGTATCGTCTTGATCGGGAAAGTAAAAAGATTGTGGAGCCGTATTGCAATTAACGCCTCCAACACGGAATAAATCTTCCGCCAAGCAGTTTGCAACCAAAGTAGCCGTAAAGCCGGTCTTTGTATTTATCTCATCAACTATTGCTGATGCTGTTTTATATGAACCAAATGCAATGTTTGATGTTGTATTTGTACCGTTTGAGGTATACCGATCAAGCACAACTTTGTTATCTTGAACTTCTACGGTAGCCCTTAAGTCGGAAGATATAGAACCTCCAACCGTGAAAGCCTGTTTACTTCCAGTTGAAAGGCGGGTGACTTGAGACACGGGAAAATGTCTTAGCCTTAATCGTCTTTGACCGTTGGTGTTGTAGAACTCACGGTACTCTTGCTCAATAAAATTACGGTCGCAATACGATTCAATACGTGTTGACGCAGCATCAATCAGAGTCTCGAGCAGAGAATCGGTAGAACTTGACGTGATACGCATGTATGCCTTCACATCAGCAAGTGAAACTATTGCATTGGCAGATAGTGCCATTTGAGACTCCGTATTTGAAGAATAACCGGAAGGCGAGCAGAACCCGCCTCCCGGTCAAGAAGAAATGCAGCCGTTAGACCACGACACGGCTGGCGAAATCAGCATCGGCAGCAGTGATTGGTACTTCAAAGTTGCGACTGCCGAGACCGACGACTTGAACGTCAGCGGTTTCACCTGCCTGATAATCAACTTTGATGAACCTTTTACGTCCACGCAAGTCAACGTGGAGCACACCAATACCGCTATCAGCGGCAGGTGCAGAAGGTGAAGTAAGACCAGACATTGCTCCGCCAGTAATAGCGGTGTAAGAACCGCCATTTGTATCTGACTCGGTAATTGTTGGCTGTTCGGTAAATGCTGATCCAGAACCACCGGATGCAACAACGACAAGGCTCAAGTATGCAAACCCTTGAGTATCAAACTTATGTTCATGGGCAGCACTTGTGGTCGAAACCTTAACTCCTGCCATTTTCAAATTTTGTGCTTCAACTGACATAGATCAAGATCCCGTCTTCAATGCGACCATAGCGCCGGCATTACTGCCATCACCACAATCATGGTTTACGATGCTAAACCGAGTACGACCTCGGATTGCAGTTTGATCTTGGTTGAATGCAAAGTCCGTAGACGTAGCAACTTCGGTTGGTCGGCGATCACCCATAGTAGATGAAAGATCCAACGCACCAAAATACGCACAAATTGTGCTTGTTGCAGTTGCCTTTGGCATTACATCAACTTTGACTACTTCATAACCGAACAGACTTGGCACGCTCACACCGTTTGCAAGGGTGAGATTTGTGTTTCCGCCTGCGTCGACCAGAAGATCAAGAACAACGGTGTGGTAGAACTGTGTACTCATGTACCACTTTGGAGCGGAACGTGCGAACACATATTCAGGTGCAAGACCAACGGTCCCGGTGAAGTCAGCAAGAGCCAAAGCACCAAAAGTGTTACCGGTCGTTTGCGTCTTGATGCCAGCAGAGCCGACAGCGTTCTTAAGACCGACGATTCCGGCAAACTCAGATTGACCATCGCCATTGAATCCGCATTCGTCTTCCTTATTGGCAAAGGCATATGCAATTTCACCTGCAATATCATCACCAATATTAAGGACGGCATCTTCCAAGAGTTCGGATGAAACCTTGGTCAATGTTCCAAACTTTTGTGCGGTCAGTTGAACTTGATCGAATGACTTATCAGATTCGGTAAACGAACCATTTTCACCAACAGCAGAAGCGGTCAGGCCACTTACACGTCGGTTGATTTGCATAAGATCACGGCTCATATTAAGCACGCGAGTATTGGCACGGAACTTACCGTGTTCGGCACGAAGATCAATAATTGCATCATCAAGTTCTTCAGGCACCAAGAAACCGCCAAGAGAGTTATTACCCTCTGACTGAGCCTTGCGACCATACCGATCTGCCAACCATTGCTGAGAAGACTTATGACCAAGTGCAGACAACACAACACGACCAAAGCCGTGAGCATGCTCAGGGTCTTTGAAGTGCTTCAGGCGAACATTTGACCGAGGTGCTTCAATGCGAGGCATTCCAGAAGCAACACGGGCGCGGCCTTTTTGTGCCAATTCAGAAGCAAGACTAATCAATGATTTTGTTTCTTCTTCATCTGCACGAGTTGGCTTGGCTTTTTCGTCATCTTCCATAGCCTTTTTTTCGTCTTCTTCCATCTTGGAATAGACACGTTCTTCGACTTCTTCACGCTTCTTATCAGCGTCATCACCTTCGGCTTTACTTGCAGCCATAGCAGCAACAAGATCGCCAAGAGTCATGGATGGATCAAGGTCGACCATCATTTTCTTTTGAATATCGTCCATTGTTGGACTCCCTTTGTGGGTTTGTGAAACGAAATTATGCCGCTCTGGATGAGTCTTTACGTGCCGCTCTGCTCTTTCACCAGTGGTGCTGCTCTCGGCGTGCGTATTAGATTCCTGCGAACTTTGATTATGAGTATGGCACAAATATGCGTCATTGTCCATTGATGCAGATTTGTTTACTTGCACTGCCGTTGCATCTGCATTCATTGGCAAAGGTGCAACCGAATATTCAAGCAGTCGTGACTTACTTACGATTCTCTTAATATCATCAGAACCGTATTTTGTCGTATCTTTGCGGTTAGGCAACCTACTTTCAACGTACGCGAATCCGATTGAAAAAGCCTTCACAAGAGGCGGCTCCGATGCAAACATTGCAAAGACATCATCAGGCAACCATTCACCATCAAATCCGTCCGGACGTTCAGGGAATTTTGTTGTTGCCATAATGCCGTCCTTGGTGTGCTGAATTGCAACGCAAGTACCACAAGGCTTATCGTATTCATGGTTGAAGAACACGACACCGCCGGTCTTCAAGAATCTTGAATAATCAATGCCCTGCGGGACGACCACTTCCCCTTCTTCATCAACTGCATCGGATGTAATTCTTGCAATTACAGTTCTCTTTTCCGCATCAACATCCAGACTTTTCACCTGAAGATCACGAGTTACGGTTTTTGTTCCGTGCTTTAATCCGTAGTCTGTTGGATCATATTCGTGCATTACTTTATTTCCCTTCGCACTGATCGGATACCGCATCTGCAGTTTGGATGTAGAGGTGGCGAGTCTACCGCTACACGCTTAACTTTTAAAGTTCCCATGTCAACTACAAACTTTTTATTGAGTGGCATTGGGTTCTTTTCCGATTGTTTTGATGCAGTAACGCAGTAAGGGCAAGCACCGGGTGCCTTAAGCCACTTTTTACCGGCAACAGAAGGTACATTTCTCATAACTTCTAAGTTGCCTTCATTGAACGCTCTTGCTGTTTCAGTTCGTGCAATAACTTGCGCTCTTTCAGGTGAGAACAATCGACCGTTGCCCATAATGCTTTCCGTGAACTGCTCAACACTCCAGCCTTTGTCAATACCTCTACCAATTACAGAACGTAAAGAATTTACGGTCGCTTCTTGAAGATTTGCGGCAAGTGATGCGGCATGAGTTCTTGCATATTGCACCGCTTGTTCATTAACAACTTGAAAAAGAGCATCGTTACCAACTTCTTTCAGTTCAGTAGCAACATATTCGGCTCCTGCGTCAAGGGCTCCTGTAATTGGCCCAAGAACTGCATCAGCAATTGTCTGTGTATCTGTTCCGATTAACGCAAGAATTTTTGCAAGATCAGATCTTTTCAAAGCCTTCTGAGATACCGACTTTGCCGATATATCTTTCACGGCTTCAATTACTTTTGCTCTTTGAGATTCAAGAATTGTCGTGATGGATTCTGTTATATGCGTTGCAGGTGTCTTCGGTTCGCCCGGTCTATCAACTCCTTCGTCAGCAGGAGGTGTACTAAAGTCTTGAACTTCTTCAACAAGCATGCGTGCAGCCTTCTGCGTTGGATGCCAATCTTCAAGATTTTCACTCTTAACGCATATCCCTTCTTCAAGTCCAGTGCATGTTTTAATCTTTACTGCAGAAAGAGCTTTTTCACCTTGTTCGTCTTGCGATTTCATTCGGTCATAAATCGAATTTGCCCACCGTTCGCCGGGGTCGCCACCCCATAATGCCCAAGCAATACGACCTGCTGATGGAAAGCCTTCTTCGCCACGTTCAAATCCTTCGGCCTTTTTATCTGCGGTGTGGCGTGAGAAATAATTAACCATCCTGCCAATTGTGTCAGGTGACATATTTTTGCCGTTTTTTAAGTCGCGTGCTCGTGCTACGCCTACCTCTGTTCCGCCGCGGTTAAATTCTGCACGCCATTCAAGACCACGTTCTGCTTCTTCTTGAACATCATTTGGTGGCTTAAAGTCAATTGATTCATATTTCTTACTGGCTTCTGATATTGCACGTTCATATTCTGCGTGCGTTTCACACGGCATCCATACCGTACCTTCAACGCCAAATTCCTCGCCATCGTGTTCATGCACGTTACTGCACCCAAGTTCATCTGCTCTTACAAGTGCTTCTTCTTTTGTCGTGAAGACATCTCCGTACTGAGTAACTTTTCCGTCATCGCCTTCAACCTCCATTTGCAATTCTGCTTTTTCACCTTTTGATGAAAGTGGGTGAGAGGATGGCAAAAGATCGGTGTCATATGGTTTACGTTTGAACTTACCCGTACGCAAAGCGTGAAGTAAGCCGTTTACTCGACCATACGCCCATTGTTCTTCTCCACTTACAGTAGGACGAACAGACCCCGGATTTGTACGGTACGCGCCTACGCCTCGCTCATAGCACGCAACGAGCATTCGCAAAGTTGCCTGTTTACTTTTTGCATCGCCTACATCTTCGTTATGATCTTTGACTTTTTCCTTCAAAGTATCTCGTACTTGTGCGGATACGTCTTTTGCTCCTTTTGCAATGTCAGGTTCTTCTGCATTCCTAAGTCGAGATAATGCAACTGCAACAGATCGGTCAGATCTTTGATACGTGCCATCTTCAAGACGTACAAACACACGAACATGGACAACAGGGTCTTCATCGGTTGCCTCGTTTGAATCACCAACTACCTGCTCAGCATCGCCCGATCTTTGTACACGTTCAACTTTGCCCAGATATTCGCCCTTTGGCGTACGCCACTCGACAAATGAACCTTCTCGTACGCTTATTGACTTTGCGTGAACAATTGACGCTACTTTTTCCGCAAGTTGATCAACAGAAACCGGCTCTACAATTTCACTTTTTTCTTCAACAGCCATTTGCCCAACTTGCGGAATGCCTGCTTGTGAAATTGGAACTCCGTTTACTCTTAATTCATCGCCTTCATCAACAGGATCGAGTCCAAGTTCCGAACGTGCTTCATTAATTGAACGCACACCACTCGCAACTTCGGCAAGATAAATTCTTGAGGTTCTTTCTTCATCTTCTGCAATAGGATTGTCGTATGCAAGGAAAGTGTCCTCTGCAAGTTCACCAAATAATGGCAACAATGATTGGTTTAAGAATTCGCAGTCACTTATGAGATACGGGTGGATAGTATCTCGCATATATGAAGCAAATCCAACCTCAGCCGATGCCAAATTAGGATCGTTTGCACGTAACAGTGAAACAGGAACGCCAGAAATTGCCGCTATTGCTTCAACCTTACGAAGTTCACCATCGGAGAAAGCAAGATCACGTGGGCTAAACTGCAATGGTCTTGCGTCTGAACCTCCTTCAAAAATATATGGGCGGCCCGAATTGTGGTTCCCCCTTAAGTTTGCATCAATATATGAAATCATCCGATTCCATTGAGTCTCGTTTAGGTTGTCCTTAAGGAAAATTCCCCAATCAGGACGTGCTTGATTTTCAAACAACTTCTGTTCGTAGCCGTCCATCGACTCTAATAGCACTGCCGATGACTTTGCTGCTTCTACCCAGCCCTCTCCGTAAAAAGGATCAGTCGGGCTTGGGGTCTTATTGTGCAAGACTTCATCGGTTGAGAATAGTTGCTCATCCGGTGCGTAACCGAATTGGTAACTATCAATCATTCGCTCGTCACGAGTAGGCTGAATCTTTACCAGTTGGGAAGGAAGTACGTGCAATTCAATTGGAAAGCCAAGTGGGCCAATAATTGGGTGCAAATATTCGTTACCGGTTGCTTGCAACATAATTTTGCGAAGCACGTTGAATTGATAACCGTCGATAAAGGGCGACACATTTTGCAAAAGATCAAGAATCGGATGATCAAATATTTCAACAAGTTCACCGCCGCCATTTGTTCCGCTCATCACAGACTTTGCAGGACGTATTTTTGCATCGCCCTTCAGGTACTTCTCAGTTGAGCGGTTAATTGATTTGTAAGACTGGGTGTTCCTACGCCGTGCATCAATACGGGCATAAAGACGTAGTGGCTGAGACGCAATGGACCGTGCGTTAAGCATGGCTGCTGCGTATACGTAGCCTTTCAAATGTTGAATTGCGTGTGCTTGTCGCTGCGGTGCGCGTGAAGTGCCGTACGTATCGGCAGGGCGAACCGTACCCTGAATAAATTGCTGGCGGTTCTGCTGCGCTTTTGAGCCTAATACCGATTTGATTTTGTCAAGCACTACACCGATCTCCAGTGAATTTCATCATCAAAGGGCGAGAAAGAGGCCCCTGCTGATTCAGCAACACGAATGCGTGGCTGAACCTGCGTTCCATCAAAGTACGCAACAGCATAACGCAGAGCATCCATAGCGTGGTCATTCTCTTTTCTTGGCCGATCTTGGAATCCTGAACTACTTCCCATCCATTCATATGATTCTAATTCACGGACCAAATTTACACATGAGGGATCAATTGTGAGTTTGACTCGCCCATCATCACCTGCGGCAAATCTTTGTTGAACTTGTTGTATACCGCCGAAGACATCATTATCAGCGGAAGATACAGGCAAATCTGCAGCGTGCATTGATGCTCTTAATTTTGCCGCTGACGGGTCAACAAGGAAATTTTCAATGTCATATTTGCTTTGTAACTCTTTTGCACGCTCAACCACTTCTCGTTCCAGTTGATTGCTTTTGTACCATTCTTCCGCCACATGAAGTCGACCATCGCCATCTTCAAGCAGAACAAGCATGCACGCAGGGTTGGTATATCCTTCGTCTTGACCAATAATTGCACGTTTGAAGTCTGACCGAGGCCTTTCAATCATGTGAATATGGCGGTCAAAATTGTCATAAACCAAGCCATCTGAACCACGCCAAAGCCCTTCAACGTACCGAGCATAAGCAACACCGGTAAGAGTAAGCAAATCATCAAGATATGCTTTTGGTAAAAATACGTTGTCAAGGCTCTTTGTTGAATATGCGGCACAATTGACGGCACATTCTGCACCGCCAGCCAGACCAAATCGAGTTGCAAGAAAGTGCGAAGGTGGCCCAGGATTACAAGCACCGTAAATTTGCATCGGTAAATTACCAACGTCAAGACGTACACGACCACGAAGCATTGTCCAATCTTGCTCACGGAGTTCGACGGCTTCATCAACTGCACAACCAGATAGGTTCAGTGAGCCAATCTTGGTATAACCGTCGCCATCATCAAGGCCAAAATAAAAGATTGAACCGCCACCGGCAATTTTGATTGTGCGTTCTGACTTGTTGTGTTCATATGATCCTGCAGGTAAGACCGGTGGTAAATTACCGTCAGGCTCAAGTAATGTGCGAAGCGTTGTTGCCTTCAAGGACACCAAATGTTTACGGCATAAACCTTCACGAGCGCCGGGTCGTCCGCACACTCTACTTACCAACTTAAGACATACCGCTCTTGTCTTACCCGCACCAAACGCACCTGAATATAAGACTTCACGGTCAACTGATCGGATAAACTTCAATTGAGCCGGTAAAAGTTCATATTTCAATCTTCGTCCTTCTTGCTGACTTCTGCAAACTCAATTGTCAAAGGACGTAAACCTTCACCAGAATGCTCGGTCTTTTCACTCATACCAAGATATTGCTTTGAAAGCCATATCTGCATTCGCTCTGATCCTTCAACAGCAGTCTTGAACATTGTTCGGCGTAAAGATGCTTTTGCCTTATTGCGTTCTTCAGTAATTACATCAGCATATCGACTGCCGATTGTGTTTCGGTGAACGCCGAAGAATGCAGCAATTTCTTCATGCGTACATTGCATTGAAGCCAGCCGCCTAAGTTGGTCTTCATCAATCTCGATCTCTGGTCGCGCCATGTGACATTCCTAATAATCTTTTTGCGTTCGCTCTGTCCATTTTGCCACCAATCCATTCAAAAGTAGCACAAGGACGTGGAGCATTATTGCGATGCCGTAATACATCACGCCTTTCAAAAGTACCAAGTTTACGAGTCATTTTCCACTGACTTGGCTTGTGTGCTTTTACATAATGCGGGTGAGCAGGGTAATTTCGGAAGCGAAAGCCCATTGCTGAATATGCACTTGCAACAACTTCTTTCAAACGGAAGATTAAACCAAGACCCTGAAAGTCAGGCAAGCAAACAGAACGTGACATAGTTCTTATATTGCGAGTCTTCGGATGCGGGAAATGCAATACTGAAATAAATGCAGCCAAAGTTCCCTCACACCATATGCCAAAGCATTGTGCGGATTTTGACATTGTGGCGTTCATGTAGTGGTAGGGAGCGAAAATACTCCACGACTCTTTGGGCAATCGACCCACGACACAGTTAAGTGTTGGTCGTTGCCGAACCGACCTCCATGCGAATTCGCGGTTAGCAGGAGTAAGTACCCAATCAGGCTGAAGCCAATCAATAACATCAGAATGGCAAGAGACTGCAACCATTTGGCGATCAGATTTGCGTACAAACTTTTGAACTGCATGACTGGCAATTTTTGCCACTTGTCGATCAACAACACTTGTGAATTCATCAATCACAATAGTTCCGGGCTGCTCAAGAATTCTTCTGGCAACGTCAACGCGGAATTGTTCGCCGTTACTAAGAACGTGATATGGGCGAAGCCATGCAGGAACGGTGTTAAATCCAACCGCAGAAAGAGCAGAAGTAGTCTCTGTTGCTCCTGCTGCAAAGTCATCAATTACGGTTGATTTATCCCACTTTGGTTGCCATGCCATTTCTTCCGGCCATACGTGATTTGCAACTGTTGACTTACCGCAACCACTTGGGCCAACAATAAGACCAATATTCCAAGGCTTTTCATTAAGTGGCATTTTTATATTCCACTCAAGTCGTTGCTTTGTTTCAGGCGGACAGTCAAACATACCGCAGACTTGCCTTGCCTTCATTGAAAGATCGGTACCTCCCTCAACAACAATATTCAAGTCATAAGCATTTGACATTGATAGCCCTCCTTTTCAAGACGCTCCATAAGTTCAGCCTGAGCGGTTTCATCGGTCATTGTTACAACAACTTTGTATTCAATTACTCCCGGTCTTTCTGCTTCTCCGGCTGTTGCGTCTTCCAATGCCTTTGAAATATCGGATTGATCAAACCCGGATGCCATAAGCAAATCCTGATCGAGCGATGCAAGAAGGTCGTCAAGAACTGAATCGTCCCACGTTGCAAGTTCAGCGGTGCGATTATCTGCAATACCGAATGCTGTTGCTTCTGCCTGTTCAAGCGATGTCTTTACAACAGCAATTTCCTTCCAGCCTAGTTCTCGTGCTGCAACAAGTGTGCCGTTACCTGCAATTACCGTCTTACCATTTTTGTGCAGGACAATAGGCTTGACCTGACCAAATCTTGTAAGTGATGATTTTATTGCAGCAATATTTTTCTTGGTATGGACTCTGGCGTTTACTGGATCATGCTGCAATGATTCAATATCAACAGCAAACGGTTTCAGAGATTTATGAATTTGCGTCATCGTTCCTCCTTATTTTATTTATTCAACCTTTACGGTACTTCCGCTAAGTAACCGCAGGCTAACAGATCCGTGAATAACCGGACTTGACCCGGATGTATTTGATTCTTGACCATGGCCTTTATCAATTATTGAAGCGTTAAAAATGTCCACATCAACCAGTTTGTTTCCTACTTGATCTTTGAAGGCACTTATTTGACCATCAAAAAGGCTACCAGTATCAACAGAGCCGGTAAATTCAGTTGAGGCGGTATTGCTGAATTGAATAAGATTTGTTGCTGCATCAAATCGAACATATCCGCCTGCATTTACAATCTTATTACTGTTTGTTCCTGCAATAATTCTGCTGCCTTTGCCGACACGTATTTCAATCGGTCCTGTTTCAACCGCACCGCCAGAGAAATTTTCGCAATCTTCATCAAGCACGACTTCAACGCCGTAACCATAAACAAAAATCTTGTCAATCCGAGTTGCGTTTGTAACGTTGATTCTTCCCCGATCACCAATCACAATTAACTCACGGATTCCTTTGCGAGTTGCACCATCACCTGAAATGGTCATTAATCTTGGCATACGCGCAACAATGACTCGGTTATAAGTGCCGTTAAGGTGTACTTCGCTTTGGTTACTATCAACGTATACCGTTTCAGCGTCAATCTGAATAGGCGTTGAAGAAGTACCAAACCGATGTTTCATTTCTTGAGAAACACGTAACTGATTGAAAGTTACCGCCGCAAGAGAACCGGCACCGTTTGTTATATCTCCGCTGACCGTTGAGCCGTATTCTGCAATTGATTGGTTTATAGGATCGCCGCCGTTATAGGCTGCGGCTCTACCGACGTTACCTGAGCCCGCAAATCGTATATTTGAATGTTTACTTACACCTGCGGTTGCGGCTGAACTACCACGAGAGTCATACTTTGGTAAGACCATCAGATCACCATAAATACGTCAGTTGATGCGGGTGCTTCCGTAAGAGCGTCCACCGTGAATTTACCGCGACCGTTTGTCAGAGCATAATCCGTAATGGCTTTTTGTTGACCTGCAAGATTGCCAGTAATAAAGAGGCAAATGCGACCGTTGAAATGATCCGCAGTTGCTTCTGTTGTACTTGATTCAAATGCCGTTGTAGTTGGCGTAAAGTCTGTTGTAACAACGGAGAAGTTTGGCGTTCCATCCATCATAAGTTCAAGACGGTCGGCGGCTGTTGCATCGCCGTCAATGGCAAGTACGTCAGCAGGTATATTTGCACCGCCATTGGTGTAAGACTCAAGGTTTGATGCAGAAGTAGCATCTCCGTTGATACGCAATACGTCAGACTTGATGATGTTATTACTCGTGTCCATCGCTTGACGCAGAGATACGGCAGAAGCAGCATTTCCGTCAATTTGCTTTGCGTTTACTTCAAGCACGCCGCTTGATGATGTAACGGCAGAGCCGCCAACTTCAGCAACGTCAACTGAGTATTTATCACTTCCATGATTTGTGTCGTATACGTTTGCTGTTACCACAGAACCAGAACCCAAGTATGGTGAGAAAGCGTTGGAATCAACAAGCGACAGGTTGAACGGGCCAAGTGTTGCATTATTTGAAGCCGTGAGTTCAAGGCTATACATACCGTTTGCAATGTGAACAATGTCATTGTTTCCTCCCGATCCTGTAAGTGTTATTGAAGCACTTGTAACGCCGGAAATAAACCTTGCAGTAATATCGCCCGCCGTTACTGACGTTACAGGCTCACCTGTTGTTGGGTTCAATAATGGTCCGATTGCAATTGATGTTGCAGTTGACTGCTTAATTTGCCCCAAATCTTGAGAGACATATCTTGGGCCTGCACTTGTTCTATTTTGAACCGTAAAGGTTCCAATTACTGATCGAACACTTTGAGAATCAACAGTGCCAGCAACAACAATTGAATATGTAGACCCTGCTGCATAAAAAGAACCATCAGAAGCCGTTGTGATGGTAACTCTATGAAAGCCTATTTCTGAGTCAACATCGGTACTTAGCGTAACTCCGCTTGTGCTTTCCGTAGTTGATCCGTCTTTATAAACTTTCGCTGTACCACTTGTCATGGTAATAGCAGCACCTGCTTGACTTGAAGTCGAGAAAAAGGCGTTGATTGTTTCGCCTGCTTGTATATCGCCAATGTTGCTCATGCTTGTACCAAGCCTCCATCAATCAAACCGGAAGAAATACCGTATTGCACGCGAAATGCTGGCGCCGCCGACTTATACGGATGATCTGATGGCAAGTTACCAGACAGACCATACTTGTGTGCTAAGTAGCCTTCAATCTTCTGACGTTGGTTTGTGTCAAGTGTTGCACCGCCAACCAAGATTTCAGCAATATCGCCGGTCATGGCTCCAGCACCAACGGCACGCGCACCAATATCAAAGTTATCTGAGTTTGAAATACTCGTTGTATTGGTAGTGCCGGTGGTATTACTTGCAGTTCCATTAACGAACCCGTTACAGGTTGCTGAGACTCGTGAGGCAGTAACCAGCACAAACTCGGTGCGGCTCCAACTTCCTGAGTTTTGCAACGGCGTATTGGTTGTTGCACCAAGGGTCATTTCCAACTTGCCATTTGATAGACACCGCAGGCCAAAGGACGTAGCACCTTTTTCAAAGAAGTTCTGAGCCGCTGAATCGTCAGTTGACTTAAATACGCAAGCCAACCAAATATCACCCGTTCCAACGTCAAGTGCTGCAATGTCGCCATCGCTTACAATGTCGTTGCTGCCATCAAATCGAACAACTGACTTGCTGTTCAGTTCGTTTGTTTGAAGTGTTGGCTGCCGAGACGAAGTTGCTTGAGCCGTATTATGTCCGTTACCGCTTGAGTCTGCCCACGCAGATACAGAATCACCGTCAGAACCGGAGATTGAGTCAGCCTTGTACCACGCAGTTAAGGTGCCGGCGGACAACCGGGTTGGATCCCAGTCAGGCATTTACTTTTTGAAGATACGATCTGTCAAGAGTCCGAGGAGCGGTCTTCCGATCCATGCTCCGACGGCGAAGGCGATGACGTATCCGGCTGAGACGGCGAGAAATTGAAAGAATGAATCCATTGTCTGATTTCCTTGAAGTTGAGAACTGCCACCGCTGCGACCGTCGCAAGCGATGCTAACAGAAGATACATCACAATCTCCGATTCCAGCAACTTGACGGTAGTTGCAAGAACAATGGTAAGTGCAATCCCGATCCTAATTGGAATCCAACCTCTTGGACCTT
>JAAHTH010000697.1_pt1 | contig 31480 bp, 32 predicted proteins | sample 6116091 | NCBI WGS metagenome assembly JAAHTH01 (sample SAMN13939990, study PRJNA603662) | sponge metagenome | isolation source: marine sponge | host: Mycale hentscheli | place: New Zealand | collected 2006
ATTAGCAAGTATGAAATACGCTTTGTATGGTCCTAAAATAGTTGAAGTAGAAAGGGTAACTCAAGCAAAGATTCATAATCTTTTAATGTCTAACTTAACATATCCTAAACCAGATTATCCGTGTTATGTTTTAGATGGAAATCAAGTTAGTGTTTACCCTCATTTCTGGGATGGATTAGTTACACCTTACACGCCTTCTACTACTTATACAGGAGAGGCTGATGTAAAGGCTCAGTACATAAGATACCCTAAATCTCCTCAATGGACATTTGTTACATTATCTGGAGGGGAACCTTTATTTAACCAATCAAATACTTCTTATCAAGACTTTGAGTTACCGGCTTCAGACGAACCTGCTTTGGTTGCAAAGATTTGTCAGTATGTTGGTATAGAAATTAGAGAAGCTGAGGTTGTAGAATTTGGATTAGGGGAAGAAAGAGTTAATACGCAAGAAACAAGTTAATTATGTCATATATAACAGATTATCAATATTACGAAAACAATCAAAACGTACCTACAGATGCGAACTGGGGTTCTTATCAATATGTGTCGTTAGATGATATTGTTAACAACTTCATGTTGATGTTTCAAGGTAATAACGAACTAATAAACAATATAAATAGGTATCAAGTTTTATTCTTTGCAAAAAGAGCAATACAAGAGTTGAACTATGATGCAATGAAAGAAATAAAAATTCTTCAACTACAAGTATGCGATCAGCTTAGATTTGTTCTTCCTCCTGACTATGTAAACTGGGTAAGGATATCGTGTTATAAAGATGGTGTGTTACAACCTTTAACAGAAAATATACAAACGAACTGGAGTGATGCTTATTTGCAAGACCATAAATGTAGAGTTTTATTTGATATATATGGAGATGTATTAAAACCAAACAACTCTAAGTTGGATATAGATAGAATAACTAATCAAAAGAAAAGCATTTACCTAAATGAGGGTAGTCCATATAACGGTGCGATGGGTTATTATTATGATGGGGGTTGGTATTTTGACTACGAGATTGGTGCTCGATTTGGATTAAACACAGAGACTGCCAACAGTAACCCGACATTCAGTATTAATAAAAAGGGAGGAGTTATCAATTTCAGTTCTGGAGTATCGGGTGAGTTGGTGGTTTTAGAATATGTTTCTGATGGTATGGAAAAGGGAAATGATTCTGATGTTAGTGTAAATAAATTATTTGAAGAATACATTTACGCTGCTATCAAATACTCTCTACTTAACAACAGAGTATCTGCTCAAGAGTATGTTATAAACAGAGCGAGAAAAGATAAGTCATCTCTTTTAAGAAATGCAAAACTAAGAATTAGCAATATGCATCCTGGCAGATTGTTGATGAACTTGAGAGGACAGGCTAAAATAATAAAGTAATATGCTTATACAAACTAATTTCATCGCTGGTAAAATGAACAAAAGCGTTGATGAACGCTTAGTTCCTGTTGGAGAATATGTAGATGCTCTTAATGTAAGATTAGGTTCTACAGAGTCTACTGAGATTGGTGCTGTAGAAAATTCAAAAGGAAACACAGCTTTAACAACGATACAGCTTCTTAATCAGCCTGGAAGTATGGCGAACGCTCGTTGTATTGGAGCATATGAAGATGGTATAAACGAAACGATATATTGGTTTGTTCATAATGAAAACTGTCCATTCTCACCAACAGGTAAAGCAGATATGGTTTTGTCATACAATACCAACACAGGTTCTTTAACATATCACGTAGTGAGCCAGGATGATGGTAGTGGTAATAACAGAACTACACTAAATTTTGATAAAAAATATTTAATTACTGGAGTAAGTAAGATTAATGATTTACTTTTCTTTACAGATGACCTCAACCCTCCAAGATATATAAACGTAACAAGAAATTACGATCTACCTTCACCTGTTGATGGTTTTGTGGAAGAGGATATATCTGTCATAGTAAAGCCTCCAGGGTTTGAAACAACCGCTCCTGTAGAGCCTCTTTCAGCTCCTTTTATAGAGTTGATTCCAGAGATCATAGACCCTAACGTAGCTAACAATGTAACAACAAAAAGTAATTATATAGAAGAAAGGTTTTTATGCTTTGCTTATAGGTATAGATATATAGATGGTGGCTATAGTGCTACCTCATTATTCACAAACCCTTCTTTTGAGCCAAAAGATTTCGCCTTTAGTTTTGAGACCTTCAAAAATGAAGGTATGTTAAACAGGTTTAGAAAATTAAAAGTCTATGTTAACACAGGGTCTAAAAGGGTAAAAGAACTTCAGATATTATATAAAGAGGCTGGTAGTAATCAAATATATATTTTAAATAGGTACAACAAAGCTGCTTTAGGTATTGCTGATGATGTTGTGTTTGCTTCAGATGAGTTTTCTAACAGTCAGATACTTACAGTTTTAGGTTCGGATGAGTTATTAAGATTATATGACAATGTTCCTAAGTTAGCTAAAGCTCAAACAATACAAGGTAATCGATTGATGTATGGAAACTACGTTGATCAATATGATGTTACTAAGGAAGAAGGAGGGGCTACTATAAATATGGACTACACTCTTGAAACCAGAACAGACAATTTTGGTGGAGAGACGCTCCCTGGTCCAACAGGTTCTGCCTCAACAAATAATATCGATCCAACTTCAGCTGTAACAGTTACTAATGGAAATGTTACATTTGACTTATCATCAGTATCAACACCAATTGCAGCGGGAACTGTTTTTAGTTTTTCTTTGCCAATGCAAAATGTATTAAGCGTAGACGCCAGTCCAGTCCTTCCTGGTCCTGCTGTGGACTTAACGCCTATTCCTGATTTTGTAATAAGTTTTAGTTTTGGTTGTCCTCAGCAGTACGGTACAGTTAATGCTATGATTACTTCTACTGAGTTTCAGGCAGCAATTGGTAATGCTGGTAACGTTCAAAATATATTACCATATACAAACCCGGTTCAACCACTTTGGGATCCAGTAGCGGCTCCAGGACCTTTATCTCCTTTAGATAATGATTTTACTTTAACAGGTGCGTTTAACAATAGTATACCATACTATAGAAATTTAGCAGCTAATCCAAGCACACAAATATTAGTTAACACATCTACTACAGCTTCCTGTGCAGCCCCTCCTGCTGGACCTCCTGCTGGTTATTTCCCTAATGTTAATGATCCTGGGTTTGCTTGTATAGGAGCTAATGAGCCATTTGGGTTGACTACACTGGGTAATACGTTTACCTTAACAGCTTTAGCTGCTCAATATTACTTTGATGATTCATTGTTGTTGGCAGCGCCAAACACTGGTATACCTCAGCCAGGCACGGTAGTAAGTAATCAGTATGATTATTTTGCATTTAATATAGCTGGTTGTAGCGGTGGTTACACTGAAACTTCGACACAAGGTAGTTTACATAGTCATAGAGATTATGAGGTGGGAATAGTATATATGGATGGTTTTGGAAGATCATCTACGGTTTTAGCTTCTGAGACAAACAGTTGTTTTATACCAGCGTTTGCTTCTACTAAGAAAAATAGCATTAAGGTTGAGCTTAACAATGTAGCTCCTTATTGGGCTGAAAAATACAAGTTTGTAATTAAACCAAGCAAGGGTGATTACAATATGATTTACAGTGCTTTGGTGTTTTCACAAACAGGCGGAACAACGGGCTCATCAGCACCTTTTAACTCAGATCCTGAGAGTTTTTGGTTTAAGTTAGAGGGTGATTCTCAAAATTTAGTTTCAGCTGGGGATACTCTTGTAGTTAAAAGAGATGCCGGAGGATCAGTTCCTTCATATTCCACAGCAGAGGTTTTAGATAAAGACGCTTTGTATTCTGGACAGATAGATGGTTCAAACCCTCCAGGGACATACATGAGGCTTAAAGCCAGTGGATGGGAGACAAGAGATCAATCTCTACCTCCTAACATAAACTCTACAAATACAAGAGTAAATAGCGATGAAGGGAATTGCGCCTACGAGCCCTCTAACCCTCGTGTTAATGTGTTAGGAGCAATAACAGCTGGATCCAGTATATCGATAACAGTTAAAACTTCACGTGGTGGTGGAGGCGGAGCTTGTAATGATAATAATTTAGAATGGTCAAGTGGATTTATTTCAGTTCCTCAAAACTACAATAACATTCATCAAGCCTTACTGGGATTACAGTTTGGTAATATGGTAAATCTGGGAACAGCCAGTGCTGTTGATGATTATAGTGGTATATCTTTTGATGCTACTCTTTATGGTCCCGGTCCTGGTGGTAACGGTTCTGCAAATCCACCGAGTAGCTGTTTTAATGGTATTATATATGTGCACGTGGACGGTGGTGGAACTCAAAGTATAAGATGGCAATCTGGTAATCCTCGATGCGATGAGATGGTTGCTACGTGGCTAAATAGCAACTGGCAAGAAGACGCTACAAATACACTTACGGTTAAAGTTAACTATTCTTCTGGTGTTTTTGCTTTTGAGACAGAGCCTCAACTTGCAGACCCAAATCTTTTTTACGATGCTTCTGAGTTTATGGATATTATAGAGCATCCTGTAAGTGGTATTAAGTACCATGCAGCAAGAAGAGTATTTAGCCCTGCAACAACTTCTTATTCTTTAGCTCCAGGTTCTATAGACCAGGTTTTAAATGCTACAGGTCAAACAACTGTAACGCCATTAGAAACGGTTCTAACTTTCCAAAACTGTTATGTTTTTGGTAATGGTGTAGAAAGTATGAGAATAGAGGATAGGATTGATGGTAAGTCGTTTAAACTCGGAAACAGAGTTTTAGCTCCATCTAATCAAGACTTTGTAGAAGCTGATAGATATGCTTCAATGACTTATAGCGGTGTATATATTGACTCAGCTAATAGTAACAATCTAAATGAGTTTAATCTTGGATTGGTTAACTATAAAGATTTAGAGTCTACCTTTGGTCCTATAATGAAAATGCATTCTCGTGAGACAGATATACTTGTATTGCAAGAAGATAGAATATCATATGTTTTATCAGGAAAGAATGTTGTAACCGACTCTACTGGAGGTGGCGCTATCGCTTCGGTTCCTGAAGTTTTAGGCACACAAGTAGCTCGTATTGAAGAATATGGTATAAGTTTTAACCCTGAAAGTTTTGCTCAATGGGGACACCAAACGTATTTTACAGACACGAAAAGAGGAGCTGTTATTCAATTAAGAGGTGGTACTCGTGGTGAAGCGTTAACTGTGGTATCTCAACAAGGAATGAGATCTTTCTTTAGAGATCAATTTAATGCTCAGCTTACTACACAAAAATTAGGAGCGTATGACCCTTATATGAATGAGTACGTGTTAAGCACTAATAATAATGCTGTGCCAACACCTGCGGTTCCACTACCTTGTGGTCAAACCTTAAGTCAACAAGGGTCTTCAGTTCCATTGGTTTCTTCTATAGATTTTGGAAGTATTATAGGTACTGTAAATATACCTTACACAATAACTTCTGGTCAAATAACTATAAGTGTTGAATGGAATGGTTCGGTGGTAGCAAGTACAACCACGTCTACATCAGGATCTATTTCTTTCAATAAGACATTGGTTAACCCTAACGAGGCCACTTTAACGATTACACCTACATCTACAGCTACTTATAATATAACACCGCAATGCCCACCTGAAGTTAAGATAACAGTGGTTCAGGTAGTTGTTAATAGTAACACAAGCGCTGGTGCTACATTACACATAGAGTACGATTGGTCTAACCCGACTTTTGTGAGTCCATTCCAACAAAACTCTGTACAGCTTAATGGCGTAGGGCCAACTTCATTCTATCAGGCTCAGACCGGATTTAGATCGCAAGGGGTATTCCCTTATGATGGTGCTTCGGTTAGGTTGAAAACAAGAAAAATACCACCTGACACTTTTGATTTTGATCCAGCTCTTCATAATTTTAAAATATTATCAAGCAATAATCTTTATCAAGACAACACAGCGGATATAAACACTTTACTTGGTTTAGCGACTAATGTCACCCCAACTACTCCTGTAGGAGCAACTACATATGAGGCTACTGAAATAGGTGCGCTTAGTGGTGGTACTTTCAATATACCAATTGGAAACCTGTATTTGTATTTAGTTTGGGATCTAAGAGATATAGGAAACCAACTACTTTGCTACAGTGCTACATCGGCAGCTGACGCTTGTTGCAGTTGTTCTACAATTTGTAACAAAGCTGACTTTAGTCCTGTTCAACAAAACTTGGCTCAAGCATGCTTGACAAATAACAATGCATTTGGATCAGGTTCAATGTCCTTCAATGGAGGTGGTAATGTGCCTGTGATTGGAGATATTGTATTTAATGATCCAAACAATGCTTGTGATCCAAGTGCTGGTTATCCTTCGCCTGGATATTACATTGTTTCTCAATCAGTACCTGCACCTAATCCTAAACCTTGGGTAGAGATAGGGGCTAACGGAGTAGTAATTAATTCAGGAACCTGTTAAAAATTTAATATATGCCAGTACCTCAACCATTTTACTTTGACACAATAACATTCCAAACAGCAACAAATGTTTGGTTAGACGCAGCTTTAACAACACTTGCTCCAGATGGGTTTTATGCTCAGTCTGGAATTTACAGAGAAAAGTCTGGCGGAATTTTAGGACCTGTTCAACCATGCCCTGATTGTTCAGTTCCGTGCAACACGGAAGTTAATGGGTTTGGTGGTGCTGGAAAATACTTTTTAGATTATAATGTAGGTAACTCTACAGGAGCTGTGGTGATTAAGTTTTCTCCTTTAGCTATACCAGATAAACTTACTTGGACGTATAATGGAATAAGCGCTTCAGAATACTCTTCAGCAAACTTTGGTTATGTACAAGGTTTAATTGGAGAATATAATAATCCTGGCACACAATGTTATGTCCCTGGAATTGGTAATCCTATATGTAATAGTAATGGTAGTAACGGAGGGACTTATACTGGAAACGATTATGTTTTTGATTTTGGAACATCTACTTTTATTTCTACTGGAGCAGTTGCCACTATGGGTCCTTATACCAGTCAGGCTGCTGGTGGTGTAGATTTAGTAGCTGTAGGAACTGGTTATCAGCCGACCAATCCAGCTTTCATGGTTGTTCCCAAAACAGATCCTAATGTTTCTATTGTAAATATGGTTATAGAAGCTCCTCTTGGTGGAACAAATTGGTATGTTACTGCGTATTGCCCGGCACGATTAAACACGTTCCATAATGGCCCTGCTGGAGGTACCTGCTCAACATTAAACTCAAATATATACACCTGCTCTATAGACCCGTCTGGTAACGGTACATCTATAATATCTACCGGAAATCCTATTGATTTTCTTACTGTTGGCGATTGGGTATTCTCAGATCAAAATGGGGTTAATCAATTAGCCGCAGGAGTATACCCTGTTCAAGAGCCGAGTAGTGGTTTAACAAAATGTATAACAGTAAGCGGTGATGGAGTAATAACAAACATAACAACTTGCTCAGGTAGTTGTTAAAATAATATAATATGGCAGATCCAAAAACATTAACATACGCAGAAGACGTCCAGGGATGGCCTTCTTTTTACTCATACTTAGCAGACTATATGATAGGTATGAATGGGTTTTTTTATACTTGGAGTGGAGGAAACTTGTACAGACACAATACCAATAATACCAGAAACAACTACTATGGTGTTCAATATAATTCTACAATTACCGGAGTTCTTAATATAGAACCAAAGACCATTAAGTTATTTAAGACAATGTCGTATGAAAGTGATGACGCTTGGGCGTGTACTAACTTATTAACCGACCTTGGAGATGGATCTATGCTGTCCACATATTTTCAACAAAAAGAAGGTGAGTGGTTTACTTTTCTAAGAGAGAACTCTACTACAAGAGATTACAAAGATAGAAGCGTGAATGGTATTGGAGAGGCTTCAAATGTTACAGGTCCAGCCAATGCTGTGGTAATTACATTCCCTGCAAACGTTCCGGTTGGTACTATTATTAGTGCTGGTGATTATGTTTACTTCGGTACAGTGCCTACATATGTCGGTCAAATAGATCCGTTAGTAGGGGTTGTTGATTTTGTAAATAACAGCATAACTGTTGATACTACAGTAACGGAACCAGCTACAGGTAACGCTGGCACACCTCCTAATATAGGTGATTTTATATTTTACTTTAAGAATGTAGTAGCGGAATCACATGGGGCCAGAGGTTATTTTATGCAGTTTACACTTGAAAACACAAACACTCAAACAGTCGAGTTATTTGCAGTTGGTAGCAGTGTAATGAAAAGTTTTCCATAGATTTTATTATCTTTGCATAAATGAAATTTACTATAGAACCATTACAAGAGGGAGATTACGAGAATATTTTGTGTAAATGGTGGAAAGATTGGAGATGGACACCACCCTCAAAAGAATTTTTACCAGACAATGGTTTGGGTGGTTTTATGGTATATGATGACGGAGTCCCTGTTTGTGCAGGTTTTATGTACAGAACAAACTCAAAAGCTGTTTGGTGTGATTGGATCATATCAAACATTGAATATAAAAACAGAAAGGGTAGAAAAATAGCTATCGAGTTATTAATCACTACGATAGAAGAATTAGCAAAAGATTTGAATAACGAGTTTATGTATGCTTTAATTAAAAACAAACCTTTAATTAACACATATGTAAAATTAGGCTACACAGAGGCTTCTTCTTATTCAACTGAAATGATAAAAAAGATTTAATATGGCAGTAACAACAGCAGCAGTAGTAGGTATAGCAGCAGGTGCTGGAACAGCAATACAAGGTTTTGTCTCAGCATCAAAGAATAAAAACGCTATGAAAAAAGCTGAAGCGGAGGCTGAGAGAATGATGGCTTCTGCACGTGAAAGAGCAGAGGTTGATGAGTATGCGGCTTTAGATATTCCAATGGACGCTTACAATCAAAAGTATGAGGCTAATTTAGCAGCAGACAGACAGGCGGTAGACTCTCTGATGGAGGGTGATGCAAGATCATTAGCTGCTGGTGTAGGAAGGATAGGTGCTCAACAAGCAGCTGAAGCTGAGCAAACTCGAATAGCTCAAGCTGACGAGATGTTTAATCTTGACAAAATGAAAGCTGACTCCCGTGAACAAATAAAACAACAGCTAATTTCTATGGATGTTGGTGAGGCTAAAATGCAAGACCAAAAAGCAAGAGAAGCTGCTCAGGCAAGAGCTCAAGATATAAAACAAGGTTTTGCTGGCATAGGTCAGGTTGCTACAGGTATTGGAGAAATGGCTCCATTATTTGGTCAGTCAATGAATGATAAACGTGCTTCTGCACTTATGAACGATCCAAACTTTAAAAAAGGAATACAAGCACAATATCCAGGTAAATCAGACTCAGAATTGTTTAATATAATTTCAGGAACTGAGATATCAGGAAAGCAGTTTAGAGGTGGTAAGAGAAGTAACTTCCAAGATTTTGATTATAGTATATTCAACTAATAGAACATGGCAAGAGATCTAAATGTAAAATCAAAAATAGTAGATACTGATCAGTATGTATATAGACAGGAGAGAGACCTCTCTAAAACAAAAGTAGACTGGTCAGAAGTTGCCTCAACCCTTACTGATACTATTGAAAAAGTAAGGGACGATAGGGAATCTCGTAAAGATGAGCTACGAGAGGGTACAAGAACAGCAATGAATGACTTTGCGAAGTTCGACCAGTATGATTCAAAAACATTAAATGTATCTGTTCAAGAAGGCTCTCAATGGTCTATGAATTACTTATCTACTCAGGCCGATCTTTTGGAGAGAGGATTAATATCTCCTGGAGAGTTTAAAATAGTTGAACAAAAAATGAAAGACAGCTGGACCAATCTTAAATCTTCTTTAGGAGCGGCAGATGCTCACTTTAAAGAAATGGAGAAAAGATCTAACGCTGGTGAGTCTACTATGTTTGAAGGAGCTATTAATAAAAGTTTATCCGGATTTGCTAATTTAAAGCAATACGAACTGCAAGGCAATCCTGTTAATGGTGAACTTGGTTTTGTTAAAAAGGGAGCAGATATAAATGATCCTGAGAGCTGGTTAAGTATGGGTGTTATAAACCAAAGAATGAATCAGAAATCAAACTACGTAGACCCTATAGCTGAAGCTTCAACAATTACTCAAACCTTGGGAGAGGTTGTGACAATAGACCCTGGTACTAACCAATCTTTTACAAGTTATGAAGATTGGAAGCAAATGGAAAGTAGTCAAAAATATGTTGATTCATTTGTAGGGGCGATGACAGCTACTGAAAACAAAAAGATAAGTCTTTTACAAACCGTTGGTCCAGGAAAATATTCATCAGATAGTTTTACAGAGGATCCAGAGGAAGCGGCTAACGACCCAAGTAAAATACTTATGAGAGAATCGTCAGATGGCTCTGGTCAAATGGAGGTTGTGCTTAGCGATGCTCAACAGAAAGAAATTGAAGAGGCTGCTGAAGGTATTTTGAAATCTCAACTTGATGAAAAACAAAGCTTCACAAAAGGATTCCAGTCCAGACCAACAACCCCGACAGAGGTAGGTGTTTCAGATAGAAAGAGACAGGCTGGAGGATTATATGAGCAGGTTGTTAATCTTGTAGTTGGAGACGGTACATTGTCAAGTCAAGCAGCTACATCACTTGCTTCTATTATAAATGATAAACTTCCTGAAGGAGATTCACCTTTAACAAATATTACAAGATCAGAGGACGGTAATATATTTATTGTAGAAAGAGAAGATGGATCTACATTTAAAGTAAATAGAAAACTTCCGAATGGTAAAAATAAGACCAACAAAATGATAATCGATGAAATGTTCCAAGAGGTTAATCCTTACGAGAACGTGGATCTACAGTTGGCTGAGGATGCTTATACAGGAGAAATTAAAGAGGATGTAGGAACAGGAGAGTCACAAGCTAACGTACAAACTAAAGCTTATGATGTAGTTGATATGGCTTCTACCATTCAGAATCTGGACAACAAAACTCCATCAGACTATGTTACAAAGATGGTAGGTGATGGCTTCCAGCTTAACTTGTTGGGTGCAGGTGAGACGGATGATGTTATTACAGATACTTATACCACTGTATTAAACAATATAGTTCCTCAAAATTTATTCGAGGATATTGGAGGAACTTCAGGTTTATTATTTGATTATGACGGTACAAACGCTACGGTAACAGTTGGTGGTACTCAGCTACCGATAAATAATCTTAGAGATAAAGACCCTCAAGAGGTTCTTAAAGAGGTAGAAAAAGCTGTCAACATGGAAAGAGAGAGAAGGTTAAAGGGAGCTAATAACAGAACCGGGGGTGCCGAAGAAGATAATACAACTGAAGTCACGCCAGGTGAAGGTGATGACATTGTTATCCCTGGAACCTAATAAAAATAAATAAACTATGGACGAAAAGTTAAGAAAAGTATATGACCTTTACCTAAAAAAAGGATTCATAACAGAAAAAGTAACTTTTGACTTATGGTCTGCTGCCAATGAAGATCAACAGGCTAAGCTTTATGATTTAGGTAAGCGTGGCGGTTTATTTAAACAGGCTGAATTAGAAGACTTCCAGACATTATGGTCCGGAATGGCTACAGCAGAACCAAAAAAAAAAGTCGAATCTCCTGGCACTTCTCAAGAGGAAGTTATGGAATCCGATATACAAGTTCAACAGGAAGATCCGTCCTTATCGGTATCTTCTGGTCAAGAACAGGTTCCTGATAGCTTAAATACAGCCCCTCAATTTACAGGACAATTTACCCCTGAACAAGAAGATGTTACAATTAGAGGATTGGAAGAAGTTCCTGCTTTTGATTTTGAAGCTGGTAGAAGACGTAGAGGTCAACAACCAAAAATAGAAGAAGCGCAACGAGGTCAAAGAGGAGCTAAAGGAACTATTGAAAAAGACACTGGTATTGAAAGATTGTTCGGTAAGAATGAAGTTACTGACTTCTTTGGAGATATTTACAGAGCAGGGGTTAAAGGTTTTCAAACAGGACAACAAGTAGATGAAGCCTTAGAATTATTTGGTAAAGGAGGAAGCGTAACCTCTGAAGATGTTCAAGATTATATAAATGCAGTAAATGCGGCAGGTGAATCTGATTACGTTATGAGTGATGAGATGGCTGATTTTAATGCTGCTTACGAAAAAGCTGGTGGTGGTCTAATTGGTTTCTTAAAAGGAATAGCAGCCTCTCCTACTGTTATAAATGAAATAGCTATAACAAGTATTACACAAATGGTAAACCCTGCTACCTTAGCGGCAGCTGGCGCTACTACAGCAGGTTTTACTGCTACTGGTGCAGCCGGTGGTGCGGCAGCAGGTGGTGTTGGTGCAATACCTGGTGCGATAGCTGGAGCTGTGAGTAGTATTCCTTTTGCTATTGGTGCTGCTGGAGCAACATTAGAAGCTGGTCTTTCTTTCTCAGAATTTTTACAAGAAGAAATATCTGAAAAAGGATTAGGTTTTGATGAAGAGGGGATTAGAGCTGTTCTAAACGACCCTCAAGCTATGATGAATATTAGAGCTAAGTCAGCAGGTAGAGGTATAGCTATTGGTATAATTGACAGATATACAGCTGGTCTTGCTGGTAAAGTTTCAAAAGGTGTTATTAAGAAAGCGGTCAAGGGAGGTAAAGGAAAATTTGCTACTAATGTAAGAGCGTTAGGTGCAGCTACACCTATCGAGGCTGCTGGTGGTGCTATCGGTGAAGCTACTGCAAGAGGTATTGTTGGTCAAGAGATGGATGCTGCTGAAATTGGTTTTGAAGCTGTAGGTGGTGGTCCTGGAGCCATCATAAGTGGTGGTAAGGAAATCATTTTTGCTAACAAGGAAGGAACTTACAAAATGGGTCCCGACAAAAAAGCTGTCTCAAGAGAAGAGATGATCAATATGATTACAAATACTGATGATAAAACATTTGCTCAGTCAGATTTAGAAATATCAGGGGACTCATCATTAAAAGAACTCGCTCAAGATAGAAAAGAAAAGCTAAGAAAGAAACAAGAAAAACAAAAACAACTTGGCAACAACTTAGATAATTTAAGTGAAGAGCAACAACAAGAAGCTTTAGACTTAGAAACAGAATTAGATGAGTTAGAAAGTGAAAACACAAGAAGAGCAAAAAACAGAAAGAAAGAAGTAGAACAAAGGCTTGATGATCTTTACTCTCAAAAACCCGAAGCCGCAGCAGGAGAAGATGTAGATGTGAGTATGGATGAGGTTTTCGATGAGCTTGGAGTAGATACAAGCGATCCTGAAAATATAAGAGGTGTTTCTGCTGAGGATATAGCAGATACTAAAAAACGATTACAAGAACAAAAACAAAAACAAAATGCCATTCAAGAGTCAAGCACAGCGCAGGTGGATGCGCAAGAACAAGCCAGAGATGGCGAAACGGTGGGAGAAGGAGACGCCCCAGGGGCCACTACCACTGAAGGTGAAGTCCAAGCCGATATTACCCCGACAGAGGAAACGCAAGTAGAGTCAGCCGATTTTGGAGAACTTATAGACCAAGCTTCCAGCGCACTAAGTGATGTTGGTCAAGGGGTGCGAGGAAGAAACGTAACTAAAACCGAGATCTTTGACGAGACTGTTCAAGAGAACCCTGACGGAACCGTAGAGGTTGCTTCTTCAATTGATGAAGAGGGTAATACTGTTATGGCTCCTAAAAGAAAAGGGAAAGTAGTATCAGAAAACTTTACTATTGTAGATCAAACAGAGACGGATAATTACTATAACTCTGATAGATTTAAAAGAGAGAACAATAACATCGATAAAAATCAACACGAAGTTAATATATTAAACTCAGCATCAAAGGCAATTGCGGCAATATCAAAAGTGTTGCCGGGTTTAAATATAGTCGCTCATAGAAATGAAAACTCTTACAAAGATCATGTTGATGTTTCTTCTCGTGGAGCATATAAAAGTGGGACTAATACCATACATATTAATATACCCAAAGCTTCTGGTAAAACCATAGCTCATGAGGTATTTCACGCTGTATTAAAAGCAAAGCTTGGTACTGAAGTAAATATACAGGATGCCTCTAAAAATATGGTGGACTCTGTTAGAAAGGCTATTGCTCAAAGCGAGACATTAACACCAGATCAAATAATTGAGTTTGAAGAATATGCGGCTAAGTTTGACTCAGATGTAAGAAACGAAGAGTATTTAGCTGATATTGTAGGTTTCTTGGCCGAGAACTACACTAAGCTTGATGCTCCTGAAAAGAGTGCTGTAAGACAATTTATAGAAAAGATAGCAAGTATTCTTGGTTTAGATGTAGACGCTTTTACTCAGAGTGATAAAGACACTGTAGACCTTCTTAACACCATAGCTGAAAAAGTAGCAACAGGTGAAGAGATAACTGAAACAGATTTAGCTGCATTAGATCAAGGTGGTTCTATAAATGTTGGACTTCCTTCTACAATACAAACAACTAAGACAGAAAAAACAGATGTAAATTTTAGCGACACACCACCACCACTTTCTTTTGTTACCATCAAAGATAAAATCAATATAGATGCTTTGGTAAAAGAGATATCAGAAAAAGGTCAAAAGGTTTGGTTTTGGGTAGCCGACCAACTCGGTAGAGGTGAGTATGGTGATGTAGTTGTAGGTGATACTCACTACTTAGATGCCGGGCCAAGCTATGCGTTAGATCCATCCAACAAGAAAAAGGGTGTAGTGTGGGCTTCAAGTATGAAAAAGAAAGCCTTAGAAAATAATATAGCAAATTCTGACTATGTGTTTTTAATAAGCGGCTCACCTCAACGAAGTAAACTTTTTAACAGAAGAGTTTCTCAGTTATTGCAAAGAAGAGTTGAACAGGTTGGAGATTTTAAGCAGTTCAAACAAGAGCTTCTTGATTCAAAACCTGTTAAAGCTTTTAGAGAAATATTAGCTAAATATGATTCATTTGAAGCTTTAATTAACATTGACAACTCAGATAGGAAAGAATTTTTGTTAGCTATAGAAGCTGAATCAAAAAAGAAAAATACACCTTTAAAAAAGACATTAGAAAAATTTAATGCGTTTTTAGATTTCGATTCTTTACGTGATGGTTTTTACAAGGAGAATGATTTCAAAATGAATGACGTAATGTTAGTATTGAAACCATCTTCTGTAGGTGAAAAGTCTAATCACTCAACATACACTAATGATATTATGGGTGAGGTTGTTGGTGTTCCAGATAAAAAGATTAATGCAGCAGACATTATGACTGGTGCGGCTCGTGAAAAATTAAAAGAGATAACACGAAGAGAACAACAAAGTCAAGTGGTAGCTCCTTATGGATCAGGCGTTAGACAAGTTCAACCTGCATCTAAAAAACCTATTAAAACAGAAACCTTTACTAAAAACCAACTACTTGAGAAAGAGGTCAGTAGGGAATCACTAAGAAGTGTTATTCAATCAATAAGAAAGTCTAACCCTAATTCATCAGCAGTTGATATATTAACTGACGTTTATAAAGGTAATGTAATTGAAGATTTTAATTATGACTACTTAAACGATGAAGAGTTAACATACGATGCATTAACTGACTTGTTGGTTTCAGAAGAAATATTCAATAACAAACGTCAAGCTATTGATAAGATGTCTACCATAGGTAAGGGTATTGTTCTTAAAGATGTTGAGACCACCAAAAAAGAACCTTATACGGAGAAAGACGTTGTTGAAACAACAGATGCTAAGGCTTTTGCAAAAGCACAAGTCTCAGCTATTGAAAAAAGAAAAGATGATAAGCTCCAGGTAACTCTTCTTACAGAACAAGACGCTCAAAAAATAATTGACGATGGTGGTCAGCTGTTTATGACTGAAGATGGAAAAGCTGGTGCGTATGTAACTAAGGATGGCTATATGGGTGGTCTATTTAAAGATCCAACAGTTAATAGGTCTGCTGCTGCTAAGATTCTACAAAAGGTAAGAATTGATGCGGGGGGTAAATTCTTTGATGCTTTTGCCACTTACTTAGAGCCTTTATATATAAAAAATGGTTTTAGGCCTGTCGTGAGAATGACTTTTAATGAAGAGTTCGCTCCACCAGGATGGAAAAAAACTAATTTAAAAAGCAAACCTGATAATGTATTTTTTGTTTTTGATCCTGACTATAAAGCTAAAAAAGGTGAGGGTGTAAGGATAGAAGATTATGATAAAGCTTATGATACTGCAAAAAACTTTACTCCTGAAACTAAAGTAAAGACAGAAAAGTTTGGTCCGGAATCTAACAACAAAAAACTACAAAACCTTGGGCGTATGTATAATATGAACTCTCAAGGATTTGCTCCGGCAAATGTAAACTTAGAAGCTTTAAAACAATCTGCTAAAAAATTAGGTTTTGGAGTAAAGGCTGCTAAACTTAGTTATGGCCCACAAGCTGGGAAGGTAACCGGTTACTTTTTTACTAAGGGTGGTAGAAAGGTAAATGTTATGCCGGGTATGACCAAGACTGAAGTGTTTGACAAAGGAATGAGCACTCAGGATATAATCAAGTTTGGTAGAGACAACAACTTTTCAGACGCTGCTATAAAAGATTATCTTGTAAGAACAAAAGGATTGCCTGTGAAAGAAGTTACAGGTTTATTATCATTAGACGCTAATTTATTTTCTCAGATGCCCCCAAGTTTTGGTAACATGAAGGGAGGCGCAAAAGCTGGATTAAAATTATTCAAGAAAGTTTTAAAGTTTAGTAGTAATCTTTCTAAAAAACTATCTCCTGACCAAGTTGTAGAACAAACATTACAGTTCTTAGAGCAACAACCTGAATACATAGCTGAGGGTAATAAAACAAAAACAGAGTCTCAACAACAATCTGAAATGATTATAGAGGTTCAAAAATCTTTAGATGCAAAACCAAACAAAGACACTTCTAAACGTGTAAATCTTTTGAAAGAAGCTGTTAGAAACAGAAAGAAAGGAGCTAAGGAGTTGTCGGCAGTAAAAAGAAAACTAAGAAACTTTATAAGACAAGCTTTACCTAAAGATTTTTATACTAAAAAAGATGTAATGTCTCTTATTAACAAAGTAACAAAAGCAGACGCTACTAATATTGATAACCTAACTAACGAGGTTATTGAGATGGTTACTAAAAAGCAAAACGAAAACTTAGAAGCAAAGATAGATTCAATCCTAAATGGTAAGTACCAATCTGTAGAGGCTGGTAGACAAAAAGGAAAGGGAGTAGACAACCAAACAAGACTAAGATTAGAAGCTATCAAAGAGGCTATTTCTGATAAGGCTATGGTTGCTGATGATGTTGTAGAAGACAACGTTAAAATGAATAATGAGATAAATGATTTGATGGCTAAGACCGAACAAACTCCTGATGATAGAAACAGGATAATGGATCTGATGGTCATAATCAACATAAACAATGCTAAGTTAAACGAAAACACTGATGTGTTTAAAACAGAGTCATTGTCAAGAGCTGAGAATTTATTGTTAGAGATTGTTGGTGAAGGAAAAGAAAACTTTAAAGCTCAGTTAGCAGAAGATCATAAAAGATATATCGATCAGCAAAATGCAATGTATAAAGCTATAACAGGAAAGGATATTGACCTTAGTGATCCAGAATCTGTTAACGAAAAAGTTCAAGAAGATATAGCTGACAAAAGGCTAAAAGAAAAAGTGAATAAAGGATTCAAAAAAGCTATGTCTTCGGTAGGAAATGTTGTTGGTTGGTTTGGAAAAAGTCACGAGTCTTTATCTGGTTTAATGGATATACTTCAAAAAACTCCAGGACAAATCTTTGATGGTCCAACCACTAAAGACTTAGTGTATAGACCTGTAAACAAAGCTACACGTGCTTTTAAGGAAAAGCAGTTGAGTAATGCGAAGGTCCAGGTAGACAAGATGAAAGACATCTTTGGAAAGAAGTGGAAGAAAGCTGCTCATAAAAACGCTACTCTAAAACCTACCGGAGTGTTTAGAGATCAAGCTGCTGTTGATAAAGCACAGGCTGAGTATGATGCTAACCCAACAAGAGCTAATAGAAGAAAATTATCCAAAGTTAAAAAGAAACAAGAGCTTGAACTTTCAGACAATCAAGTAGGATATTTACACAATCAATATAAAGACCCGGCAAATTTACCTTCTTTTGCTAATCCTTACAATGAATACTTTGGTCCAGATCACGAAAGAATAATGACGGAACTTAGAAATCAAGTTGATCCAAAAGTTCTGGAATATGCTGATTGGATGGTGGATGAATATTATCCCTCTCTGTATGACGGATACAACGCTGCATATGAGCAAATATACAGAACGAGCATGCCTTGGAATCAGTATTATGGTGGTAGAATATTCCGTGTAGGTGTAGATCCTGAGCCATTAAATTTAATTGGTGATAAAGCAAAAAATATCAATGCTACTGATGTTGGTTCTCCGTCTACTAAGGTCAGGGTTAATAGTAAGGATCCAATTAAGCCTATGGATATGCTGGACTCTATGACCACATATACCACTGATATGGATTGGTTCTCTTCAATGGGTCCAACCCTGCGTGATATAAATAAAATATTCACTAATAAAGAGATAAGAAAAAGTATTGAAGCAAACCATGGTCGTAGTATTTTAACCTTTATAGATTTTAACCTAAAACAATTAGCCGCACGTGGTATAAATACTGCTGGAGCAGCTTCGTTTATTAACCAAATAAATAATTTATTTATATCTACTCGTTTGGGCGCCAACCCGACAATTATGCTTAAGCAGTTAACATCTTTTATAGCTTATGCTGATAGAATCGGACCTATTAACTACGCCAAGTATGCTGCTAAAAACAAAGCTGAGTTCTTAAAAATATTTAAAGAGATACGAGACAACTCTGTTTATGTTCAAGATAGGATGGGCGGAGACATAAAGAAAAACCTTGAAAGTTATTCTGGACAAACAATAGTTGGTTTTGAAGCTGATGCAGGATTAAGTTTCTTCAATAAGATAATGATGGGCTTTGTTAAAGCGGGTGATATTGGAGCTATCTATTTAGGTGGTATGCCGGCTTACTCTTATTATAAAGCAGAGTTTAAAAAGAATAATCCTGATGCTACAGAGCAACAAGCTATTGATTATGCTATAGAAAAGTTTGAAGAAGACACTAAAGAAACTCAGCAGTCTAAAGATATACAAGATAAGGATTGGTGGCAACAACAAGGACCGATAGTGAGAAGTTTACAGATGTTTGTTTCTGCACCAAGACAAATGGTAAGACAAGAGTTTGCTGGTTTAAGAATGATGAATAAATCATTCAAACAAAAAAATGCTAAAGACGGTGTTAAATTATTTGGTAAAGGATTTAGAAAGTTCGCCACATTCCATATGGTATTACCTATGTTTTTCCAATATGTAGCGTTAGGTCTTCCTGGTTTGATGAAACCTATAGATGATGAGGATGAAGAAGATTTATTGAGAGCGGCTATTCTTGGTTCATTTAACTCTTTATTTGCATTGGGTGATGTTTTAAATGTTGTAGCTGATTATGCTCAGGAGAAGCCTTGGGCTGGAGCTACAAGAGATTTAGCGCCTTTGTCGTTAGTTAAAGAATTAACAGATCTACAAAAAAGAGCTTCAAATACAAAAGATGAAGAAAAGAAAGCAGAGCTTACAAGAAGACTTTATTCAAGAGCTGCTGAGATAGGTTTAAAATTAACTACTAAACAGTCTGTTCCAATATATAACCTCACTAAGTGGGCTAAGAATGTTGATGAGTTAAGTAAAGGTGAAGATCCAGGTAAAGCATTCCTAAGATTATTCAACTACAGCGAGTATCAAATAAGCGGTGGTCCAAAAGGTAAGAAAGTTAAAACTCTTAAAAGAGGTGAAGGTGGAGGAAGAGGATCAAGTGATAGAGGTGCTGGTGGCAATAGAGGAAAAAGCAATAGAGGTGCTGGCGGAAACAGAGGTGAGTAATTAAAAATTCTTATCAAAGTTTTCTCTTTCAACCTCAAGCTTATAATATAAGAATGCGTGGAACCCATTGATGTGAGAGTCAGTGGGAAAGAAATATTTCCAACCCTTTGACATTCCTCTGTTTATATAATAACAAAAAGCCAAACCAACTTTACCAGTATTCTTTTTAAATCTAACCACTGCTGTGTGGTCTGATGTTGGTATAACTTCTTGAACATGAAATGTTTCTTTGTTTAAATTACCTTCCCTATCTTTTCTTGAGTATCTTAAAGCTAACTTTCCTGCAAACTCATTCAGTTCTATCGCTATCTCTTTTTTCATTTCTTCTGTTATAAGTTACTATTCGGTGACAGTTAGAACACCTTACTTCACATTTTTCAATTTCTGTTTTAAGTGTTTTCATTCCGTATGCTTGTCTGGCTAAGTCAGAAACATTGCCAAACTTCTCGCCTCTGACGTGATCAAAGTCTAAAACAATATGATTTTTTTCTCCACAATCAATACACCCACTTTTACTTTTAACAGCCAAGATGTATTCTTTGTTTCGTTTTATTCTTTTTTTATTCCCTTCTTTTGAGCGAGCTATTATCTTTTGTTTATGTTTTTGATAATGTCTCTTTTGAGCTTTCTTTTGGTCCTCTGGGTTCTTATAGGCCATATTACTACTATGTTTGGCATAATATAAAATTTAGTGATCAAGGAAGGACTCGAACCTTCAACCTACAGCTTAGAAGGCTGTTGCTCTATCCAGTTGAGCTACTCGACCAAAATTATATTTCATCTGATAAAGATTGACTAAGCTCTGATAAGTATTTCATCATTTCTTGAATACTCTTTTTAGCTTCATCATTATCTCTATCCATTAAAGATTCATAAAGATCTGTTGTCTTCTCGTGAATCTCTTTACATATAAAATTTATGTGAGTTATTGTTGATATGTCCCCTTCCTGTACAGGCATTTTAATTTAATGCTCTTAGAAACAAATTTCCCATCTCATTATCTATAGACTTGATAGCTTTATATATTGATTTGGAAGTTTTATTTACGTTTTGTTTTTCTTGTTTAGTTGAGTCTGATCCAAGATTTGCATACAACCTGCAATCGATATGCAGAAGGGTGTCAATCTTTTTCTTATTATTCCAAGTCTTGAAACCAAGTATCTTGTCAATATCTGTGTGTGTGTAGTTACATTCCATTTATTAGTTGATTTATTTTGTGTTCTAATTCTGATATTCTGGTTTCTGGAACTCTTTGTTCAACAATGTTTACAATGTTTTTATACCTTTTGTTTTGTCGAACTACGCTTTCCAACTTTTCTTGAACATCTAATAAAGACAAAGTTAACAAATTATTCTTTTCTTGCAAATCTTTTATCTCTTTTTTTAGTTGAGTAGGATTTAACTCTACGTATTGATCAGCCTCTTGCTCCCATATCCCAAGTATTTGATGGTAAGACCTCTGTAATCTTTTATCAAATTGCATCATATATGGAAACTCTTTTAGAGAGTGCATTATGGTTGCGTGATTTTTACCAAATTGATCGGCAATATACTTCAGAGTGAAGTAACATTCATCCCTCATAATTTTATAACAGATTGCTCTTGCCTTTACAATCTCATCTGTTTTTTTTCTTTCGTCTACATTAACGTCAAGAACAGAGTTAACTATGTTCTTCAGTGCTATTGTCTTCTGTGTGTTGATGTTCATCTGTTTTGATATATAAATTTAAGTTAATTAAGTCTAAGTATTCATCCATACTTATTAGTTTTATGTCTGTAAGTAATATAAAGTCATCCTCCAGTTTTACAAGTTCTATAGCGAATGTTATATTTTCATTCCCACGAGTTACAACACCGCCTAAAACGTGTGAAACAAGATTGTTTTTTGGAAGTTCTACCCAGCTATCACCTATTGTTCTTGCAATAAGCAATGCTGTAGGAAACTCTATCTCAGAAATACTTTCTATGAAGTCTTCTGAAACATCATACTCCTTACCCCCTGTATACTTCAGTCTTACATCCATGCGTTTTTAGTTCTTTTAATCTATACTCTTGTAGTTTAGATAGTTTACCTGATGGTTTCTTTACCTCCGAAAATATAACCTCACAATCAGGAGGTATGGCAATTAAATCAGGTATTCCGTTTTTGTTTGTTTTGATCAGCTTGATTACGTAGTAGCCCTCGTTCTCCAATTCCTTGATACGCTTGGCTTGTATCTGCTGTTCTGTCATAATTACAAAGTTAATAAATCTCTCTTGAAATGTTTAAGTGTGTAGTCTTTCTTCTTAATAACCGCTTTGTATATTTCTTTTTCTATACCGCTTTTACTAAAAATCCAATACACATCATTTTTTAATCTGTCTTTAGTTGTCATCCTATCTCTTGACTGCCAGTAGCTGGTAGCGCTGAAGTCTATGTTGTAATACACAAGGGCATCAGCTTTTCTTAAACTAATACCTTCACGACCACTAACAATCTGTAGGGCAATGTTTTTTTCAGTTGAATTAAAACACTCAAGGTCTTGACAAATATCATCACCAAAAACATTTTTTATTGCATTAAGTTCTTCTTTAAACTTATAAAATATACCTATCTTTTTTCCAAAAAACTTTTCTTTTATAAAATGTGCTTTAGTATAATCAAGAACCATAGAGTTACCACTCTCAAACTTAATAGTGCCACTACATAACTGATGTACCTTTGTCATAAGTTTGACAGATGTGTCGGCAAGTATAACCTCATTCTCACCTTCAATCACAAGATCCTTCTTTAGTTTGTTGATAAGCGTAGAGGTTTCCTTCTCCATCTCCACCTCCAAAACATGCTCTTGAGTATCAACCACAAATCCGGCATCCTTTTGACTAAACCTTATGGTGTATGGTTTCATTGCATCAATAATCTTTTCAGAACCACGTGAGTAGTCATTGATATACATACCACCAACTTTTAGTTTTGTCACGTTAATGTATTCGTGAGAAAACTTATAAAAGCTTTTGTGTTTTCTAAAAGGATTATTTGGTAATGCATAAACTTGATGATACATCTGAGAGTAAGCTTCCGGAGTAGGTGTACCACTTAAAAGTATTACATATGGGTTTGACCAAAACACAAACTCCTTAAACTTCTTTGCTCTACCACTTGGCTTTGGGTATGCTCCCATTCCGTGCGCTTCATCAGCTATTACCACATCCCATCCTTTCTGTGGAAGTTTATGTAAAGATTCGTAGTTGATCACCGTTAGGTTAAAGTCTGGGTTATAAGCCTTATAATCATCCTCGATACTTGATATTGCTTTCTTTTTAGTAATAAACAACACCTCTTGTATTCCATCATATATGTCGTACATCTCTTGGCAGATACCTAAACTTGTAAGTGTCTTGCCGGTCCTAACCTCCATAGCTAAGTAAACAAACTTGTGCTTGAATAGTATCTCTGTGCCACTCTTTATTATGGCTTTTTGATAATCTCTAAACTCTATCATATCAAAGAAGTTTGTGTTACGTTTTGACAAAACTCTATCCACTTACCAATCTTATCTCTCCCCTCAATAGGTTTAGATTTATATTTATATATAGAGTAAGAGTCTATCCACTTGTAAAATCTTTGTCTTGATATGGTCATTCTCGCTTTTGGCCCATAATCCGGATACTCCTCTATAAAATCAAAGTAAAGGTCATTTCTAAGAATCTTAGTATTAGAAACTAATTTATTATTATCCTTACCATCCAACAATCCACACCACTCAACAAACTCGTGAGAAGTTTCAGCAGACAATCTTCTAAGTTCAAGATTTACAAATGTACTTTTCAATAATCCGTTCTCTAAATACAACTGCAAACAACTAATCATAAAGTTATCAAATTGACACCACTCTTCATCATCCCACTCTCCAAAGAAATGTTTACCAAACTCCACCAACGGAGTGAACTCTTTAGTATAGTGTTGAGCAAGTTCTAACTCCCACTTTCTTCTTTCAAAAGAACTACCCTTCCCACGAATAGCGTAGTTAGTAGTAATGGCAATCTTAGGAGACTTACTGAATGGTATCTTGATAGCATCCTTGTTTTTCTTTTCAAGTGTTAATCCTTCTGTTACAACAGAAAACAATCTTTCAAAGTCAAAGTATTTCTTTACATCATCAAAACAAAGTAGTTGTGTATCGGCTGATACTAATTGGTAGGCAAACGATCTTTCAAAGTTGAATGACTTACCATCTATAACTACTAACTTTTTCATTTGTGACAGACCCTTCATAAACAAACCCTTACCAGTACCACCTTCCGGATTGTCTGATATTACCTCATCATTTAATATAACAGCCGGGCAGTACGACAAGTTCTTGTATCCGTGCATCATATACCCAATAGTTGAATACATAGAGTTTACTCTCTCATCTGTACCACCGGCAATGTTCTTAACAAACACTTTGAAGTCACATTCATTTACCTTGCATATTGTAAAATCCCTATCTATTACGTGATCCTTCCAAACATACCCTCCAAGATCAATATAGTCTATAGGTTTTACTTCTGTATGGGTAATTTTTACTGCGCAATTTCTGTAATACAAGTAAGAAGTGGATGAGGTGTCCTCAATAAAGAACACATCAATAGAAGATAATAGAGTTAAAAATTCTTCTCTAAAATATCTCGTGTGCTCTGCAAAGTAGTTGTATATACTTATATCATCCTCCTCTATTAGATAATTCAATATGAAGTCTTTTATCTCTTTTTCAGATGTATGATCAATCAAGTTGTTAGTCACTCTTACAAACACGTAGTTCTTACTACCTTGTGGATTAAATTTATAGAATCCGTGTTCCTCCAAAAACTGCTTGAATGCTATGTGTATAATTTTTATTACACCCTTCTCAGACTTAGTCCAAAACTTTTGTTTAGCATTCTCATCCTCTATTCTTTCAAGTACACTATCTACATTATCTACATCAAACTTCTCCTCCTCCAACTGATACTTTATTTCTTTTTTAGATACACCTCTTCTAAACTTATTCTTTATTTGGTTTACCTTATCCTCATCCTCGTAATACTTGGTTCCAAAGTTTTGTTTTTGTGCGTAAGCTGAGTCAATAGTTCTTTTAATCTCGTAATCCGGAAAGTCTTTTGTAGCAAAGTTTGACATCACATACTCTGCAAGAGTTTGATTTACTCCAAAGTCATTGAAGGCAGATGCCAGTACATAAATGTTGTTGTTTCGTTCCCCTTCCTTTAAGCCATACTTTTTATCCCACCACTTCATAAGTATATCTACAATCTTATTTTCATTAGTGATTGGAATAGTAGGTCTGTCTCTATACTTTACAACCTCTTGGTATTCTGTCTCTTCAATTTTCTCCCAAGTGCTTGATAATTCATTGATATAAATTAAAGGATCATAGCTTTCATAACAAACTCTCGAAATGTTTTTAGTGGTCTTATCAAAGTAAGGACTATCAAAGTGATTTTGAAGTGAGTTGAAATAATTTTTGTGGTTCTCTGAGTCTTGTGGTATCTTAATTAAAACTTTTAAACCATTACCACTTGGTGAAATAAATACAGAAAAGACATACTTATCTTTTGATAGTCTTTCCTTTTCTTGCAACATATCTTTGTTGGTCTTGTAACCATCAAAATCTAAACATATATACCCACTATGTTGCACTAATGAGTTGTCATTTCTCTTGGTAAACCTACCACTAAAACATATAGCTGGAAGGGATTGTTTTAATTTATTCCTTTGTGTTTTATCCTTTTCGGCACGGATTTTCTTTACCAAATCCTTGCTTGATCCCTCTCTTATTCTGTTTAACAATACCATTACATCTCTGTAAAATGGCTGAGAAGTTTCCTTAATATCCTTAAAAATGGTGATTTCTGACATCTCTGTGTTGAATTAGTGTTAAAAAAATTTAATATAAGTTACTGATTATTAGTTCTTTATCTATCTTTGATGTTGAAATGTTGAAATTAGTAATAAAATTCTATATAATAAAACAATATCTAATTTATTTTTCCTATAATATAATATAGAGGTTTAACATTAACATTTCAACACCGGCAAGAGAAAAAGAAAAGGAGCCGAGACTCCTCTTCGTTTTTCTGTTCCCTTTTAGAAAGGAAGGTCAGCTTCTTCTTTTTTAGTTTCAGCTTTCTTCTCTTCGGGTTTCCAAGTATCTACTGCAACATAGTGCGTTCTTCCGTAGTCATCAGCCTCTCTTCTCTCTTGCACTACTAACTTAATGTACTTCTTTCCTTCATACTCAAAGATGTGCTCTTGAGGAAGATCAGTTAAACATAAGCTTACTGCTACTTGTTGTCCATCAAACTTGGACTTTCCATTTCCGACATAAATTTTGTCTGCCATAATAAATAAAGTTGTGTTCCGATAATAATTAAAAACCTATCAGTAGTTCGGAACGATCCTACTGAGAGTTTTACTATAGTTCTTCTTTAATAATAAATTCATCAATAGTCTTTTCAGATCCTTCAGCAAAAAATTCGTTATATATTTCAACTGCCTTCTCTACCTTTTCTTTCCCTCTGTTAAGAAAATCTGTAGTTGGATTGAATATACCAAGTTGTAAACTTGTTTTATCCACCACATAGAAGATTAAAGGTTTGTCAAATAACTGCTGATATATATAAGCTTGACTATCGTAGTTGTATTTTCTTGCTGAATACTTAAAGTCTTTAATGTTGGAGGTAGTTTTCAAGTCTATTAAAATATCCGGTGTAACAATATCAGCTTTACCTTTCCATTGTACACCACATATAGTTGTAATAGCCGGTACCTCATACTCGTTTCTTTGATCGTAAATAGCATCACAGAAATCAAGATTACCCTTCATTGTGTTTATAGCACAATCAGTTTCTTCTTTTTCTTTTGTCAACATCATTAACATTCTGCCATTCTCATCTAAAGTATCTTTGTATTTCTTAGTATTTCTACTACTCGCATCAATACTTTTATACTCTACACTATTCACCTTCTCCGGCTCAAGCATTGCAGTATGAAAATATCTACCAATCAACATTGCTTTTGTTTGTTCTTTTGGCATTCTAAATGATTTAGGATCATTCAGTAGTGTTATTATGTCAGAGTTGGAAAGCCATTGCCTTCCATACTCCCCATAATAATGTTCATCCAGTTGTAGTTTAGCTAAATACTCTTTCATTACACGTGTTTTGAAAGTTCCTTCTTCACTGAAGCTTTAATCTTATACTTCTGCTCAAGATTTTTTACAATCTTTGGAAGACCTAAATGCTTATTCTGTGCCACATAAGTCAATACCTTTTTCCAATTAGCATCACCAATATCTAAGTCAAAGGTTGTCATTGTCTTAGGTTTTGACTTTGGCTTCCCCTCTACCGGTGCAGTTTTAGTTAAGTCCTCTCCAATCCACAAGCTTAACCCTAATCCGTGCATAGCAATAGCTTTAGCAGTTGATCTTTGTATTGCAGTATTGATATCCATAGAGGTTATCTTTTCCATAATAATAGACTTATTTCTAAAGTCCATTACCGGTAGGTAGTCAATATGTTCTACACCTCCAATAGTCACACCAACTTTTACATAAGCAGTTCTGCCATCAGTAAAGAAGTTTAATCCAGTTTCCATAGATTCATAAACTTTCCTTTGTGCATCCGGATAAGTTGTTTTAACTAAATGCCAAGCACTTGCCCAAGAAAGATAGTCGTGCTGACCTTTCTTTTCTACCATACCTTTTACATCCACTGATGAAAGATTTTTAAAAATGTTCTTTTCCATAATAAATTTAATTTAGTTGTGATAATAATTTTTTTCTCTCTGCATATTTTCTCAATATCTTCTCACGAGAAGCCTTTAGTGATTGAATATGCTTATCATTTTTTCGAGTGTTTAATTCATTCTGAATACGACCTTCGATCATTTTTAGTTTTCTTTCGTAGTTATGCATTGAAGTAAGTATAACTCCTTTCTTCCATCCATTCTCATAAAAAAAACTATATTCTTTAGGTGTTAATTCCATAAAATAATCTCCACCTCTTGTAGTGTTTAGTATTTCAATTCTATCAGAATACTTATTTAACAATATCCCAATCTTGAGAATACCTTGTTTACCACTATGTTTTGGGTGGTAAGCACCCTGATCTTCCATAGCTTGTTGATAAATTTCTTCTAAAGTGTACATAATTTATTTACTACATTTTTGAAATCAACATCCTCATCAACCATATCTTTTGCTCTATTATATCCGTGAATAATTGTAGAGTGAGATACAGAGTGTCCGTGATCCTCCATAAATCTTTGTATGTAAGATATTCTAATAGGTCTCTCCATACATAAGTAGTACAACATTTGTCGTGCATCAACGCAATCTCTTCTTCGTGTTTTTTCCATCATCTGATCGAGTGTCAGATGGAATTGCTTGGCTACTGCCAACGCATAAGCATCAAAAATTTCCTTCTTCATTTTCTGTTTTGTTTAGGTCTGCTAAAGTAATATATTTCTATAACTTTTGCAAACTTTGTTCATATTATTTTTCTTCTTTTTTACATTGAACTCTATACAATATAAGGTATCCAATCAAGTCAAGAAGAGTATCTTCTGTTTTGTCGTTCAACCCCATTGTTTTGATTCTACTTAACTTGTCATCTATTCGTGCAAGTATTCCTTCTTTTGCAGAAAGTTTTGAAAAGATCTTTGGAGGATCATTTGCAGTATCTCCATAAGCTTTGTTCTTTTCAAGAAGTAGCATAACTACTTCTCTTCCCACCTCTTTAATTAACTCATCTGTTTTCTTCATTTTCTTTTTTTTCCATTAGTTCTTTAACTGCTTTTCTGTATCCTTTTTTAGTACAAAGAGAAAGTCTTTTCATTTGGTATTCAAATTCTTGCCACATCAGTTCTCTATCTATAACTGCGTAACCATCCTTATCTTCATACCAATATGTTGGTATCTTAATGCATTCCGGTATCTCTTTATTCGCCATTTTTTTCGATTTTAGTTTTAAAGTTGTCAAGTCTTTTTTTAAATTCTTCATACTTTTTATCTTGTCTCCAATCAAAATATAAATAAAGTGAAGTCCATCCAAGAATTAGTATTATTACTATTAGTGCTATTATTTTCATTTTTTCTCTATTTCTTTAGCTTTACATTGTTCATCTATCATTTCAAATATCTGTGACACTAACCATTCGCTATCAAAGACACTATATAGTACCTCTTGTGCTTCATCTTTATCACATTTGTAATTTTGCATTACATCATCTATGTGCCAAAGGTTTTCAATAAAAAAACCTTTTCTTTTTAAGCTATCTTTACAAGCTTCGATTTTCATCTTTTCCATATTCATCAATTTTCTGTTGTAGTTTTTGAATTAGTTTCTTGTTAGGAGAAGATTTCATCTTTTCCATTAGAATTTTCCTCCATATTATTATCTTGTATATATTTCTTCGCATCTTTTAAAGTTTTACCAGCAAATTCGTGACTCCAATCCACATACCATCCAAGACCATAATCTTTGTAATGTGGGTGTTCTTCAGTTAGCTTTGTTAATGTTGTTGTAAATTTGCCTTCGGTCTCTACTTCAACCTCTTCAGTGAATTTTGGCACATCATATTGTACAACATCTATGAAGTCTCCTCCCTCAATGGATATTTCAGCACCCCATCCTTGTTCTTCTTCGAAAGTCAAAAACATATCAGGAAAGTCTTGAGCCATTTGCTTGATGATTAGTTCCTCCATTGGAGACCAAGCAGTAGTGAAACGAAGGTGGTCATCATCAATCTCAAGATCATAACACCCCCATTTAGTACCCCAATTAGCATTACACCAATCGTACCAATTATCGCATCCATACTTTTCTTTAAGTTCTTCTGACTTTTCTTTTGTAATAGTATCTCCTACCCTCTGTGGAGAGGTGGTTCCTTCAAGTTCTTGAGGCATTGGCTTGTAGTATTGGCAGACACCTCCGGCTTTTTCGATCTTTTTTAAGATTTCTTGTCTTTCTTTGGTAATCTTACTACCAATAGAAATGTTGTGATAAACGTGATTAGGCATAATTATTTAGTTTTATTTAATTTAGTTAATTTACTTTCCAAGTGTTCTATGTATTCCATAAACGCTTTGATATAATAGGTATCATCAGTATTGGTTTCCTCCAATCTACCTCCATTAAAATAGTTGAAACCATCATCCACTTGGTCGATTAGGTTTTTCTTTACTTTGATTCTGTTTTGCATAATAATTTAATTTAATTAGTTCGTGGGATGGAGGGTTGCGAAACCCTCTAAAGTACGCCTTACCATCCCCAAGTTACAAACAAGTATCTGTTCGTTGTTCGTGCAAATATATAATATAATTTGTTTATATCCAAATTATTCTTTGACATAATGGGAAATGTAGTTTTTTTTATAAGTGACCTCCGTAATTTTGATCTATTACCTGATACCTCCACTCGGAAGGATTATCCATTTCATCCATACCATCACCAAGACCAAAGCCAAATTTATATCTTGCGTGTGATATTCGATAATCCATCTTATCAACATATAAATTTTCCTTTTCTACAAGGTATTGTTGTACATCCTCTAACTTTATGTTATCCGGAATATCTACCTCTACTTCTGCATACTTATGGTACACAGACCTTTGCATAATTTTAACTTTCATTGTAATATAGTTTTAGTTGTAACTGACACAGAGGAGTTACCCTCTGTCTTTGTGATTATATTTTGTTTTTTCCAAACACATCATAATCTTGTGCTTCTAAATCTGCTTTTGAGTTATCTTCTTGTAACTTCATTTGGTCATCTATGTTATCTGCATATTTAATTTCGTTGAACATAGCATCTATCCTTCTTTGTTGCTCATCATCTGCATTGTGTTCTAATTCAATTATTATTTCACAAGCAGTGTTTAATAACCTATTTAATTGTTCGTTATTCATTGTAATATAGTTTTAGTTGTAACTAACACAGAGGAGTTACCCTCTGTCTTTAATAAATTCTACTACTTGCTTATAAACTTCTTCTATACTAAATTCATATGGATTAGTAATAGTTCTCCAAAGTCCACAAACATTAGGAGATATTTGTCCGTTTATCTTTTTTAATACTGGCATAAGCCAATCCCAAGAGGTGTGGTATTGTAAATCTTCTTCAGTATATCCATCTGCTGATGATATGTATGGATTTTTATTGGTTCTAATATCATCTATAGTAATGATATTTACCCCCATAAATTCTGCAATAATCTTATTGTCTTTCATAACAATATAGTTTTGATTCGTAACTAACACTTGGTATCAGTCGATACTTCTACCAAGTTTTCTCTCATTTTCCACATATTCTTTCATATGGGATGAGAAGTTGTTTTGTGCTTCCTTGTAGTTATCGGAAACAATTTCAGTCTTCAAAAACCAAGTCTTCTCATATGGTCGTAGAACAATCTCAACATTCCCATATCTCTTATCAATACTCTTATACCAATTATTGAAGTCTTCCTTGTCTCTTATTACTACTCTACCCATACAATCGTCATTAGGCATAGTAACACTATCACTATCCATACTTACCATTAACATTTTCAAAGGTAGGGGTTGGGGG
>JAAHTH010000700.1_pt1 | contig 31468 bp, 49 predicted proteins | sample 6116091 | NCBI WGS metagenome assembly JAAHTH01 (sample SAMN13939990, study PRJNA603662) | sponge metagenome | isolation source: marine sponge | host: Mycale hentscheli | place: New Zealand | collected 2006
GTAGTTGTAAATTTGATGCTGGTAGTGGAAATGATGAGATATACACAACAAGTGGCACAAAAGAAAAAATAATAACAAACCCTACTAAATTTGAGTTCAACGCTTTTAATTTAGGTTGGGTCGGTACTTTAGACAATGTATCAGTAAAAGAAATGATAGACGCTGATTTCGACTTTACAAGAACATCAAGTGCCGTACGAGTTGATCCTGATTATTTATTAGAAACAGTATCTATAAACTCTGCTAATTTAGTACAGAATGGAAACTTTAGTGAGCTATCAAGCGAGTTAATAGTAAACGGAAATTATGATAATACAAGTGATTGGACTATAAGTGGTGGTAACGCTGAAATATCTAATGGAAAATTAAACTTTAATAATGCTGCTAATTATGGCACAAGTGTATCAAATTCAGCATCAGTAGTTTCAGGTAAAACATATTTAGTAGAATTTACTATTTCTGATTATTCTTCAGGTGCTGCACAAATAAGATTAGGTAGTCAGTTCGGAACATCAAGAAATGCTAATGGCACTTATACGGAATATATAGTAGCTAATGCAACTTTAATTAGATTATATCCATCAAGCGACAATACGACCTTATCAATAGACAACGTATCAGTTAAGCAAGTAGACCCTAATGATAATTGGGATTTAGGTACTGGCTGGAGTTATGGAACTAATGAAGTAATTGGAGATGGAACTTCATTTACATACATTACACAATCTACTGTTGCAATTCAAAATAAAAAGGTAAAATTAACTTTTGATATTTTAGATTATGTTAGTGGTACATTTAGACTTCTACCATCAGATAGGCAAGATGGTTTAGATGAAAGATTTAGTGGTAATGGTAGTTATGAAGTTATATATACATCTACAGTTAATTTATTTAGACTTCAACAACAAGCTTTTAATGGCTCTATAACAAACATATCCGTAATAGAAATACAAGAAAACGGAGTACCAAGATTAGATTATACTAATGGAACTGCAAGTATCTTACTTGAGCCACAGAGCACTAACTTGATTCCTTATAGCGAGGATTTTGCGAATGGTTCAACTAATTCGATTTTATATACAGCTAATACAACAGAAACAATATCTCCAAGTGGTAATAATACTGCTGATAAGTTTGAAGTAACTGTATCTGATAGCGATGCGAATGCAAGATTTACTCAAACAACAGCAATACAATCATTTACTTTATCTGTTTATGTTAAAGGAAATATAGGTCAAAAATTTGAATTATTTTTAGCGAGAGATTCTTTTGCAGAATTAAAAAATATAAATGTTACTTTAAGTGGTGGCTGGCAAAGAATAGTTTTATCAGATTCTTTTAGCACAACTTCTTCAAGTGTTGTTATAGGTTATGAATTTGGTTTTGGCTCATCTGATAGTGTTGCTGGTCAAGTTTATTATTTATGGGGTTCTCAATTAGAAGTCCAATCCTTTGCTACAAGTTACATACCAACTAATGGCTCAACAGTTACAAGAGCAGCAGAAACCTTAAACAATGCAGCTAATAGCGACTTAATAAATTCAACAGAGGGAGTGCTATATGCAGACATATCAGCTTTAAGTGAGGTTTATAATTCTAGAAGGTTTATAACACTAAATGACGGAGGTTCATCTAACACTATTGTTTTAAGGTACGAAGCAAGTGGAATTATAACTGCAAGGTATCAAATTAATGGTGTAGCGCAATGTAGTATATCTTTTGCAACAACTATAACAAATACTCATAAAGTGGCTTTTAAATATAAACAGAATGATTTCGCATTATGGGTAGACGGAACAGAGGTTGGAACAGATACGACAGGGAATATATTAAATGCCGACACAATTAATAAAATATCTTTTGATAGTGGTAATGGTACATTTCCTTTCTATGGAAAATGCAAAACAGTAGCAGTATTTAAAGAAGCATTATCAGATACAGAATTAGCTTGTTTAACAAGTACAACAGATCAAGAAATATTTTTTAATTATTATTATAGAATGCAATACGTTGGCGCAGATATGTCAGCTATCGGTTGCGCAGAACGAACATACAATATTTAATTATGGCAATACCTAGTTTAGCAATGAGACCGTCTGCTGAAGCAGCGAATAAATTATATTCTGTACTTCCTAATAACGGAGACGGAGACTTCCAATTCAATAGGGACAGCTCAGCGACATTAATTAATAGTAAAGGACTAATACAAACAGTAGGATATTTTTCTGAAGAACTTATACAAAACGGTAATTTTAGTGAGATAGGAAGCGAAATAATAATAAATGGAGATTTTGCAACAGATAATGACTGGAATTTAAGAAGCTCTTGGGTTATATCTAATGGTGTGTGTTCTTTGACCCCACCTAATTCAGATTATTTAAGTCAACAAAATGTATTTACTGCAAACAAGTTTTATAAATTATCTTTTGATATTGTTGTAAATAGTGGAAATCTAGAGCCTCAATTTTTTGATAGTGGGTTTCAGACTATTGGAACTTATAGCACAACACAAACAGTCGTAGTTTATTTCGAATCGACATCAAGTGGAACACTTTATTTTAAACCTAATTCTTTTGACGGCTTTATAGATAACGTATCAGTTAAACAAGTTGATCCTAATGATGACTGGGATTTAGGAACAGGTTGGAGTTATGGAGCTAATAAAGCTATTAAAACAACAACTGCAACTTCTTCTTCTTTTTGCTCTCAAGATTTACCATTAGTTAACAATAGCCTTTACAAAATACAATTTGACTTAAATATAACATCTGCAACAACTACATCAATAGGTATTAGCAATTCTGGAGCTTTTGGTCAATTAAGTAGTTCTGAAAGATTTTATACTACAAGTGGAACTAAAACAATAACAGCTTTATTTGATAATTCAAAGCCAACACAAATAAAATTTGTAGGTGGTTCTAATACAAGTTTTGAACTTGAAAACGTATCTATAAAAGAAATATTAGGGGACCGTCCTAGATTTAACTACGAAATAAATAACGGAATAGTAGGAAGTTGTCCTTCGCTTTTGTTAGAACCAACTTCTACAAATCTTATTAATTTTAGCGAACCAACATCTTCAGAAACTTCAGCAAGTGGTATTACATACGAATCATATATATGGGCAATAGGTCATTTTACTAATTGTATAAAATTTGGAGATAATTCCCAAACAAGATATAGATATTTTACAGGAACAATAGCAAATTCAACTCAATATGTTATGTCTGCTTTTGTAATAATGGACGATTTAAGCGAACCAGTATTAGGAACGAATACAGTTTCAGGAGATTTTATATTAAGAGTAGGAGGTCAAAGCGCAACTACTGGCAATTTACCTAATGTAAATATGGGTAATAATATCTATAGAGTATCAAGCGTAATAACATCATTTGCTTCAGGAGGAACTACTGGCTTATTGAAATATACTGGTCAATCTAATAAAGGATTTAGAATAGTTGGATTCCAAGTAGAAGCCTTATCCTACGCTACATCGTACATTCCTACTAACGGAAGCTCACAGACAAGAGCTGGTGAAACTTGCTTTGGCGCTGGGAATGCTGCTACGTTTTCAGATTCAGAAGGTGTTTTGTATGCAGAGATAAGCGCATTGGCTAATGATGGAACTGTTAGATATATAGCTGTTTCAGATAGCACAAGCAATAATAGAATTACAATTTTATACTATTCTTCAAGTAATAATATTAGAATAATAGTTTCGAGTGGTGGAGTTAATTATGTAGATAAAAATGCTGGAGTATCTTCTGTAACAAATTTGCATAAAGTAGCATTAAAATATAAAGCTGATGATTTTGCTTTGTGGATTGATGGGGTAGAAAGACAAACAGACAGTAGTGGTATTACTCCAGTTGGATTAAATAATTTAGATTTTTCTTTAAATGGAGGTTCTCCTTTCTACGGAAACTGCAAAGACATAAGAGTATATAACGAAGCATTAACAGATGCACAATTACAAACATTAACAACTTTATAATATGATTAAAATATCAAAATACGAATTTACAGACGAAGCTAGCGCATTATCTAAGATAGCAGCTTTACCGCACTCAACAGACGAAGACGGTAACGATTATGCAACTCATTCGCATACAGTCGTTAAGCTAGGTTATATAACTATAGAGCCTGGTCAATACGATTCTGAAGGAAACGAAACACAAGCTCCTGTACTATACGACAAATATTGCGTAGACGTATTATGGAAGGATCTAGAAGAAACTGACGAAGAGGGTAACGTAACTATAGACCACCCCTACGGTTGGAAGTCTTATGCTATTGACTTAGACAACGAAGGAGTACATAGTTTTTTTGGAGTAGAATACTTAGACAATAAAATGTAATGATACAAGACTATAAAACACTTTTTATAAATTTTGGTAGTTTAGGTCTGTCGCTTACAAATATCGACATAATCCTAAAAATAACTTTACTAGTAATAACAATAGGATATACAATGCAAAAATGGTATCTTATGAATAAGAAAAATAATGATAAAGATATTTAGAAAATTAGCAGACTTTTTAGAGCAGGAACGTTGTCATTTTAAGGACTACTGGAATGACAGTTTAGATTATTTTAAAATTAAAAAGTCATATGCTTGTAAGAATTGTTTATGCGAAAAATCAACAAAATAATAATACACTGTACTGCAACGCCAGAAGGCAGAGACGTAAGCTTAAAAGAGGTTAGACGTTGGCATACAGAAGAGAGAGGCTGGTCTGATATAGGCTATCATTTTATGATCCTACTAGACGGTACAATAGAAGAGGGTCGACCAATAGAACGCACTGGAGCGCATACTAAAGGACATAATTGGGACTCGATAGGTATAGCTTATGTAGGCGGTATGTCTAGTGACGGTGAACAGAGTGTACCAAAAGATACTAGAACCGAAGAGCAAAAAGACTCTTTAGTAGATTTACTATGTCAGTTAAAAGATACTTACGGTGGTATAGTTTATGGACATAATAATTTTAGCAATAAAGCCTGTCCTAGTTTCGACGCTAAGACAGAATACGAAAACATATCATATAGGTACTAATGGATAAATACGACTTTACTATACTAGAACGTTTTAGTACTGGTCCAGTATTTGGATTCTCGTATTACGAGCCTGATCCAGTTGGTGAATATGGTTACTACGAAATAGACATATACTTAATATTTATACAATTACGATTTAGATGGGAATAAACATAGACTTAGACAACGATAAAAAAATAGATTTAAATTTAGACTTAAAGACTATTATACTAATTATAACAGGTATTATAAGTTTAACGATGACGTATAGTAATTTAATGAAAGAAATAGAATTAGCTAAAACGCTTCCGACTCAGCAAGAAGTCGATATTGAGTATATTACTAAAGACATAAATACACTAAACAACAAAATAAAGTCTATAGAGTCTAAGCATAATAATCGTTTAGTTAATCTAGAAAAAAAAGTGTTTAAGATACGATGAAGAAAATACTAGAATTTTTCGGTAGCAAGGTATTCGGAGACATAAGCAACCTACTAGACAACTTAATCACTAACGATGAAGAAAGGCTAGAAGCTAAACGTAAAATATTTGAGTCTCTTAAACAAAAAGAATTAGAATTACAGAAAATGCAGTCTGAAGTTATAATAGCAGAAGCAACTGGTAATTGGCTTCAGAGATCCTGGCGTCCGTTACTTATGCTGTCGTTTGGTTTTATAGTCGTTTACTGTAAATTTATCGGTCCTTTATTCGACTTAAGAATACCTGTCTTAGAAAACGAATTTTGGAATCTACTACAAATAGGCATAGGAGGCTATGTCGTAGGGCGTACTGGCGAAAAGATAGCCAAAGAGTATGCTAGCATCAAAAAAAAATAAAAGCGTCTTAAAACGCTTATTCTAGTATATACTAGCTAGTATATATTAGTATATATATATATTCTAGTATATTAGTATATTCTAGTATATGTATATTCTAGTATATAATAGTAAAAAATATAAAAATTTTCTTAACTTACAAAATAAAATTATGAATTTATTATTACACCCTTGTCCTATATGCTTAGGCGTTTCTGTAGCAGCATATATTATATACAAGAAAACTAAAAAAAAATAATATGGAAATAGAAGACCGCATTTTACAAATAGTAGGTTATAAGACTTGGACCGACAAAAAGAAAATAGATGCTATGTTAGAAATAGATTGCAATCAATATACTAATCTAGGATCTGAATCTTTAAAAAAAGAAAGAGACTTAGCTAAAAAAAACAGTAGGTTTATATATCGAGCTATAAAAAGTATAGACTTTGAATTAGGAAACCTTTTGTATAAAGCAAGAGATAAGAAATGAGAAAACCTAGTCGTAAATCTTTAGTTAAAAAACTAGATACAATATTTAGCGAATACATTAGACGTAAGTATGCAGACAAAAACGGAAACGTTAAATGCTATACTTGTGATACTAAAAAATATTGGAAGGGTGAAGGAATGCAAAACGGTCACTTTATAAGCAGATCTTCTAGAATACTTCGATGGTCGATTGAAAACTGCAGACCCCAGTGTTACGCCTGCAACTGTATGCGTTACGGTCAAAATTATATCTTTGCAATGAATCTAAATAAAGAATACGGATTTGATATAGCAGCAGAATTGTTACAAAGATCTAGACAATTAATAAAACAATCCGACAACGATTTAATAGAATTAATAGAACATTATAAGGAATTAGTAGATAAATTATAGTATATTTGTTACTGGTTAACCTGTTTTCATATCGTAGGACATAAGGAGTGAACGTAAAAATTTACTCCTTTTGTTATTTATTTATAAAAAGTTTTTAACTTATATACTTTTTTATTAACAAAAGTTTTATATATTTGTAAACGATATGACTTATACAGAAGACTTAAATAGAATGCTACGATATTCAATAGAATCATTACAGAAAGAAAATACTAATCTTAAGGAAACTATAGCAGAATCTAATGCTAAAATAGAAATTCTAGAGCAAAGACTACATTATTACATTTTAGAAGATAAACTTAATAAACAACTATAAATATGGAAAATCAAATTTTAAAAGGTGAGATCACCGAAATTACGCCTGACGGTAAATGGAACGACTTTAGTAAATTTAAAGTCAAAATCAAAAACGCACAACAAGAAGTTGGTGAATTTAATTTTTTAGCCAAAGGAAACTTTAAAAAAGGAGTTGGAGAAACTATTGAATACGAAATAAAGAATCCGACATATAAGTCAGCAAAATTATATTATAAACCATTTAATAATTAATACAATGAAAACAGGAAAAATAACTTACATTAGTCCATCAGGTCAATGGAACGGATTAGAGAAATATAAAGTCTCTTTTGCAGACGGAAATCAATACACATTTTTCGCAAAGGGAAATTTTAAATTTAATAAAGGAGACGAAATTAAATACGAAATCACTAACGAAGAGTATAAAAACGCTAGAATACCACAAGACCAATATAAAGAAGAGCCTACGCAAACTAATAACGTTAAGTTTGTAGATAAAAACGATTTAATTATTAGACAGACTTGCGTAAAAGCATCGTCAGAATTAAACGCTAATAAAGGTACTGACGTAAACAAAGTCTTAAATGACGCACAACTAATGTTTAACTGGATAAAAGGATAAGAAATGGAAAACGTAAAAAAAGAATATGTAAGCGAGTTTGTTAATTGTGTAATACCTAAACTAAACGAAAGAGATTTTGTGCATTTAGATTTACATATTAAAGCCCAGGAATTTGCAGACTTCGTAACTAAACACAAAAAGCATATAGAACAAAGTAACGGATTCGTTAGCTTATCAATACTAAAAGCATTAAAAGATCCTAATAAATTATATACTAAGTTTACTAAGTTAGTAGAAGTAAAAGAAGACGTCGTAACGCACAAAGAACAAATGCCTGACAGAGACGACTTACCATTTTAGTTATGTTAGAAGGGGGTGGTTTACGGATTACTTGGGGTTTACTGCTCCTTTTTAATTTTAGGATAGTTAAACGCTATCCTTTTTTTTTACTATATTACTAACTTAAACTATACGATATGTTTGTAGACTTCAATAAACAAATAGAAACCATACACAAAATTAGAACAGGTGAGATTAAAACTGGACTAAAGCTAGGAATAGACGAATTAGATACTCACTTTGTTTTAAAACCTTCAGACCTTAATTTATTTTTAGGTCACGCAAACGTTGGTAAAACGTCATTAGTATTATTTATGATGCTTTGCTATAGCGTCCGACATAATTCTAAATGGCTTATATACAGCTCAGAAAACGAACCATACGAATTAATTAGAAAACTACTAGAATATTTAATAGAAGAGCCAATAAATAAAATAATACCTGCTGACTTTAATAAAGGACTAAAATTTATAAAAAAACATTTTAAGTTTATATCTAACGAAAAACTATACACCTATAAAGAATTATTAGAAGTAGCTACTAAAGCAAAGATAGGATTTAATTATTCTGGATTTTTAGTAGATCCGTATAACAGTTTAGCAAAAGACAGAGAAACTTCTAAAGCACTAGGTATGCACGAATACGACTACGAGGTTTTAAGCACCTTTAGAATGTTTTGTCAAAAGAATAAAATATCCTTATGGTTATGCGCACACGCAAACACCGAAGCATTAAGAAGAGTATATAAAGATCCGCACCAATACGCTGGCTATCCTATGGTGTGTGAGTCAAGCTCTATAGAGGGTGGCGGAAAATTCGTTAACCGTTGTGATTCTTTCGCAGTGGTCCATCGTTTTATTCAGCACCCAACAGAGTTTATGTATTCTTTCTTGCATATAAAAAAGATTAAATCTATAGAGACTGGCGGACGTTGTACTAGCTTAGATATGCCAGTAAAGTTACGAGCTCTTATTAACAATGTAGGATATTCTATTAACGATGAAAGTATCGTAAAAATTCTTAAAAGAGCAAACGCACCATTTTAATTTAGCATAATATTTGTTAGCTTCAAAGAGTGGATATTTTAGAACTCTTATATAAAAAGCATAACGACTGGTTAAACATAACGGAATCATTTGGCGTCAATTCTGATACAGCCAAAGACATAGTCTCTGAATTATACCTTAAGATTAAAGAGTTACAAAAATCTAATAAAGACTGTAGTATAATGTTTAACGACAATGAAGTCAACTATTACTTTATATACGTTACATTAAGAAACCTAGTATTTGATTTAAAACGCAAAGAAAAAAATGTTAGTCTAATTAGTTTAGACCAGCGTACAGACTTATCTGAAGATATAGAATATAACAAATGGTCCGATAAAGAAAGAGACGAATCTGATTTATATCTTAAACACAAAGTCATAAGCGACTGGTACGAAGACGATAAATATCTGCAAATGCTAGAAGACGCCAACTTACTAGAAAACTTTAGTAAAGATAAAATGAAAGTATATTATATGAGGCGTATATTTAAAGAAGTCTTTCTAGATAATACAAAGGTTAGCAAACTATCTAGAGATACAAACATAACATACTGGAGTTTAAGAAATACTATAAGAAATATAAAAAAACAAATAAAAGAAGATTATGAATTTAGGAGACATATTAGAGACGATTTTTAAAAAGACTGGTATTAAATGGTTAGTCGAAAAAATTGTAATAGATATATTAGGTTACGATTCTTGTGGGTGTGAAGAAAGAAAAACCAAATTAAACGAAATTAAATTTTATAGAAATGGCAAAGAAGACATTAAGTAAAGAAGACTACGACTACTGGACCGAATTTAGATCAGGCATAAAAAACAGAATAAACAATGCTGAACTAAAACGTATATCTAAAATTCATTCGGTTTACTTTAATCATAAATATAACGAGCCTTGTACTTGCAACCCTAAAGCAATACAAGCATACATAAACGACATAAATAAACTATACTTAGAATAATGGATATAGAAAAAACGCATCAATGGGAAAAGGCAGTTATAGCAATTCTTAATTTAGACGGCTGGCAGCTCAAGCATACAGGTCAAGGGTCTGAACGTTATGACGCTAAAGGTTTAACACCAAAAGGCTATCCAGCTGTAATAGAAATGAAGTTCCGTAAAAAGTATTACGAGAATAAAATGATCGAAAAAAAGAAATACGATGCGCTTATGGATATTCCTGACGACGTAGTAAAGTTATATTTCGTTGCAGATCCAAAAGGTAATTATTTATACTGGCTAAACAATATGACATTACCTGAACTAGAAACGGTTACTTGTAGTTCGACTACATTCTGGCAGGGTGAAAAACAAACTAAAGGTGTTTACTACTTACCAGAGTCAAAAGCTTCTATTGTATCGGTTAATTCAAAAGACCCAGATCCAGGACCTTGGACTGAATATTTTAACAGACGTAAAAAAAAGTAATACTTATTGAGAATTATTAACAATAAATTTGTATATTGTAGAAATACGATAGCAAATGATATTAGACGATATAAAAAATAATGTATTAGATATAGAAGAGTTTAACTTTTATAATGACTTTCAGCTATTGTCTAGTTTACTTACACAGTGGAATAATAAAGCTAAAGAGAGAAATCTTAGCAAAAAGACTAGAGCCGAATTAGATGCAGCTACTAGAGCTTTATCACAAATAAGCTTATATGTAATGAGTATGCAACAAAGACAACGAGGCTTTAACATACAACTAAATAGGTTTAGAGATGCTAAACTAGAAGCAGATATAAAATTAAAAGAACTACAATATGAGTCAAAAGAAATACGAGAATAACTTAAAAGTGTTTACTATTGCAACACTAGGAATAATAATAATATTAATCTTAACTAAACTATATGCCTGAATACGAAATAGAATACTGGAAATTTACTGACGACGGTTACGACAATCGTTATATGTTAGTAGAAGCAGAAAACGAAGAGCAAGCTATACTTAAAGCTAGAATGAGAACTATACACTCTAAAGGACATAAAATATATGAAGGATAAAATAAAACTACTAGACGGTAATTACTACGATAAAAAAGAATTACTAGATAAAATGGTAGACGATGAATTTTATTACGGTGAGCTAAACAAATTAGCTTTAAGCAGCTCCAGTCTAAAACTTATGTTAGACAGTCCTAAAACATATTACTACGTTACTAAGTATGGTCAGAATAAGAATACAGCAGCACTAACAGCAGGTTGGTTATTTCATACAGCTATACTAGAGCCTGAAAAATATGCAGACTTAAAATTTATAGACGTACAAAGTAAGAATACTAAAAAGTTTAAACTAGCAAAAGAAGAGTACGGACAAGTATTTACTGCTAAAGAAGAGTCTGAAAACAATAGACTAGTAGACGCATTCTTTAAAAACCCTAGAGCAGTAGAATTATTAAACGATAGTCAGACAGAAGTTTCTGGTATAACCGAAATATTTGGTAAACCGTTTAGAGCTAAAGCAGACGTACTTAAAAACAAAGGTGGTATAGTAGATCTTAAAACTACAGTAGACGTACAAAACTTTAATAAGTCAGCATATAGATATAAGTATCATTTACAAGTCGCTATTTATTGTGAGGCTTTTAATTGTAGTTACAAAGATTTTACGTTTCTTTGTTTAGACAAAGCAAATTTAGATATAGGCATATGGAACGTAAGCGAGGATTTTTATCAATACGGACTCAGAGAATTAGAGCGAGGCATCAAATTATACGATACATATATTAGAGACGACTTTGACATAAACGATTATACTATAAACGGAATCTTATAATGCAAAAAGAATTACAAACATATAGAACAGTCGAACATTTAGTAAGAGGACAGATAAGCAAATCATTATTTAAAAGTTTTAATTTAGATTATGTATTTACTAATTATAGTAGAGCTTTAAATAAAAGATTAGGTTTACATAAAGTTAATAAAAAGAAATGAAAAAAAAGAAACTTACACAAGTCCAAAGAATTGGTCAACTAGAAAAAACGGTATCTAGTATATATCTAATATTAATAGAATACAATAAAACTGTAGCAGAATTAAAGAAAAAAATAGAAGACAATGATAAAGCAAAAAAAGAAAAATAGAGTAACGTTTACTAATCCGCAAATAAAAAGAGTAGCAGACTTAGTTATACATAATACAGAAACCGACATATTCAAAGAATGTAAACAACAACCTTATGTAGACGCTAGAGCTTTATTCGATTATCTTATGCGAGTAGAATACAATCAGACATACGTTAATATAAGAAACTACTATCTAAGCAAAAAAAAGAAGAGACATCACGCATCTATAATATATAGCGTAAACAACTTTAAAGACGTAGCATTTAGAAATCCGCATTTCCTAGACATAATAGAGGTAATTAAAATACAAGAAGTATCACCTAGACAAATCAATAATCTTATTATAGAAGTTAGTAAGATAAACACTAAGAAGCAATTAGGACAGACTAGAGAGTTTCTTAAAAAAGTATTAGCAGAGTAGCAAAAACAAAATTCGTACGTTATATATAAGATGACTGACAATACTGACACTAAAAAAAAGATGCTAGAAGCTCTTGAGTTTAACCTAGGTATCGTTTCACATAGCTGCAGAACTGTTAACATAAGTAGACAGACGCATTACCAGTGGCTTAAAAACGATAAGGAATATAAAGAAGAGGTTGAGGCTATTACTGAAAGTGCTATAGATTATGTTGAGTCTAAACTTTATGAGCGAATAAAAGCTAACGATACAACAAGTATTATATTCTTTTTAAAGACTAAAGCAAAGTCTAGAGGGTATCAAGAACGAACGGAACTTGTAATGCCAGAAGCTAGAAAATTCGAAATAGAAGTGTTAGGACCAGCAGATGAAAGTACAGACTAATGTTATATACGACTATCTACAAAAGTCGCAATCTAAGATAAATATATTTCAGGGCGGAACTAGATCTGGTAAGACTTACAATATACTTATGTGGCTAATCTTTGGCTACGCAATGCGACATACTGGAAAAACAATAACAATATTTAGAGCAACCTATCCTGCATTAAGAGCTACAGTAATGAGAGACTTCTTTGATATACTAGAGAGGTTCGAATTATATTTAGATAAAGACCACAATAAATCTAATAGCGAATATAAACTAAACGGCAATCTATTTGAGTTTGTCAGTATAGATCAATCAAGCAGACTTAAAGGACGTAAAAGAAACATAGCCTTTTTAAACGAAGCTAACGAAGCAAGTTACGAATCCTATAACCAAATACTATTTAGAACAGAAGAGCAGGTAATACTAGACTACAACCCTAGTGACGAATACAGTTGGATATACTCTAAGGTAAAGACTAGAGACGATGCGTTTTTCTGCATTACTACATACCGAGACAATAGATTCTTAAGCAAAGAAATAGTAAAAGAAATAGAACGCCTTAGAGATACGGACCAGGATTATTGGAGGGTATATGGTTTAGGGCAAGTCGGAAGGAATAGAGCTACTATATTTAATTATCTAGAAGTTGATAAAATACCAGAAGAGGCTGAGTTTATAGCAGGAGGCTTAGATTGGGGATTTGTAAATGATCCGTCGGTTTTAGTTTTTATTTACCTACTAGAAGATAAACTGTATATAGACGAACAGTTCTATCAGTACGGAATGACTAATAGAGATATACATAACAAGTTTGTAGAATTAGGATTTACGAGACAAACAGAAATCTTTGCCGACAGCAGTGAGCCAAAATCTGTAGACGAATTGCATAGGTTCGGCTGGAACGTTAAGTCAGCACAAAAAGGCAGAGACTCTATTAATATGGGAATAGATTTATTAAAGAGACATAAGCTACATATAACCAGCAAAAGTATAAACACTCTTAAGGAGTTTAAAAACTACAAATGGCAAGAAGATAAAAACGGAACGCTATTAAACGTACCTATACAAAAGAACGATCATAGTATAGATTCTACTAGATACGCAGTTATTAAAAAGCTTACAAGACCTAGAGTAGCAAGGTATGCTATAAGGTAGTTATTAACATTATTTGTTAATTACGTTTATTTATTGTATATTTGACATATGAAAACAAAAACTAAATTATTACTAGAACAAATTATTAACCTTGATGAATACGAGCGTAAGCAAATTATATCTATACTTGTAGCTTCGATGCTTAACTCACAAAGTTACGAAGACGCTAAAATAACATACGATAACATAATAAATCAATTAAATTAATAATATGGCAGAGAAAAAAAAGAAGTCTAACAAATGGTTAGTTATGCAACTGTTAACTGATAAGTATATAAACAGTATAAAAATAGACAAGCATATACACCTAAGCGCAACTACTAACATAGTAGAAGCTAAAGTATGGACCAACAAAGAGCTAAACGAAATGTATAAAACATATCCATTAGGTCGAGAGGGTTTCCATAATCAATTTACACTTATCGAATATAAGTAAACACAAGGGCTAGCAGAAATGTTAGCCTTTTTTATTTGACTCAAAAAAATTATATTTACGTTATATATATAAGACTATGAAAAAATTAAAACTATTAGTACCGACAGACTTAAGCTCAATACCATTATATCAATATCAAGAGTTTCTAAGAACATTTGAAGACCCTTCAGATATGACAGATGACGAAGCTAGTTTAAAGATGCTAGAAATATTCTGCGGTGTTACACAACAAGAAGGTCTAAAGTTTAAAATGTCTGACGTTGCTATAGTCGTAGATAAATTAAATAAAATATTAATTACTAAACCTAGCTTAATTACTAAGTTCACTATAGGTGGTCAGAAATTTGGATTTATACCTGAACTAAACGATTTAAGTTTTGGTGAGTATATAGACGCAGAAAACAATTTAAGTGACTGGGAAAATATGCATAAAGCAATGGCGGTATTATACAGACCAATAGATCAGGAGTATAAAGACAAGTATACTTTAAAAGATTATGACGGTCCGCACTATTCAGAAATTCTAAAGAATATGCCAACTAGTGTTGCTATTAGTTGCCTTATTTTTTTTTACGATTTAGAGACGGAATTATTAGAGACTACTCTGAATTATTCTTTAAACAACAAGAATCAGAAGAACCAAGTTTCGGCGCAGAAGAAGATTTCAGAATAAGGTACGGCTGGTATAATAGTCTATATAAATTAAGTAACGGAGACGTAACTAAAATAGAAGAGGTTAGTAATACTAATTTGCATTACTGCTTAACTATGTTACAATATAAAGTGGAATTAGATAAAGCAGAAGCAAAACAATTAAGAAATAAATTTAAAAAGAATGAGTCATAAAACAGGAGCAACAGCATTTTTTACAATGCTAGATACTTTAAAATTATATTTACTAGAAGACCCTAATATTAATACCTGTACTTATGGAGACTTAGCACAAATAGACTTAGCTAAGCAGACTATATTTCCTTTAGCGCATCTAGTACCTAATAACGCTAGAGTAGGAGACAACGGTCAAACTATTACTTTTAACATTACTATTATTCTTATGGATATAGTAGACATATCTAAAGAAAAAAAACAAGACATATTTTACGGAGTAACAAACGAGCAGTATATTTTAAATACAATGCTAGCAATAGGTAATAGACTATTTGGTAGATTTAAAGGCGGTGACTTAAGAACAGATGGTTATATAGCAGAAGGAAGTTTAAACTGCGAGCCATTCTATCAAAGATTTGAAAACCAATTAGCAGGCTGGGCTTGTACGTTTGACTTAACATTCCAAAACGATATTTACATATGCTAAGCCAAGAAGTCGAAAGAGAATTAGAAGCGTACGCATTAAACGTAATATCTTTAGCTAAAGGTAACTTAGGAAAAAATAAAGGTGGTGCATTATCTGATAGTTTAGATTTTAGACTAGTAGAAGACAGAGACTGGGGTGGCTACTTATATTTTGTAGGTTTAGAATACGGCAACTATTTAGATCAAGGTGTGCAAGGTGCTAATCCAAATGCATTACCTGCTCCAGGTACAGATAAAAAAGGTAATTCAACTAAAGGGTCTAAATGGTACGGAGTACAAAAAGCACCAGGCAGTCCGTTTAAATTTGGTAGCGGTACTGGTCCTAAAGGTGGTTTAAGAGGCGCAATTGATAAATGGACTATAACAAAAGGTATACCAGGCATTAGAGGTGCTGACGGTAAATTCCTTCCTAGAAAATCTTTAGTCTATTTAATGACTAGAAGTATTTATTTAGCTGGTCTGTCACCGACATACTTTTTTACTAATGCACAAAACACTTATAACAATTCTATTAATAAAAAACTAGCTAATGCATATTTTACAGACGTAAAGCTAAAAACATTAGACTTATTAGATCCTTTAAAAACAAATACAGTATATACTAGATTTACAACAAGTAGAAGACCTAGAAAAACATTATAAACTATGATACTATTAAGAAGTCCATATATAATAAGCGTTGGTGAAGTAGCTAACTTATCTTTTTGTATATTACAACTAACTATAGACGGAGCCTCAACTCCGCAATATACTATAACAAAAAACGCATATCAGTTTAAAGATTCTAATGACGATGACCAAGGCTTTTGTAGTTTTGATATTGCAGAATTATGCAGAGACTATATAACAAATACTTATGTAGACCTGGCAGTTTCAAATACTACGCAAACAGTAAGTATATCCTGGTCTATACAAAAATGGAATAATGCTAGTCCTAGTGTACTTATAGGAACTGATACAGGATCTGATACAGGTATAAACGGATATACAGAATATTTAGATGGTCTTAATGCTACTATAACAGCGGACCAAATATTATTATCAGGTCTTAAAATATATTTACCATTAGCAGTTAGAACTAAATTATTTAATTATGAATCTGGTTCTATAGAAACTTATGACGTAGGTCAATCCGTTACTAATGTTGATATAGACGGAACTAACATAACAGTAGAAAGGATAAGAGAATGTAAATACCCACATCATAAAGTTACGTTTATAAACAAATACGGAGTAGCTCAAGACTTATACTTTTTTATGAAATCAGTAAATAGCACAGTAGTTACTAATGAAAATTATAAAGCTAATGTACTTAATCTGTTACAAGCAACACCTAGCTATTCTACAACGAGTCACCAAAAGAAAACTTTTAATTTTAAAGGACAGGCTAAAATGAGTATGTCTACTGGTTTAGTTGACGAAAGTTATAATTCTTATATAGAAGAGTTAATGCTTTCAGAATTTATATGGGTAAAAAAAGTAACAGGTACTAATCCAGTTATTCCTGTAGTATTAAACACTAAAAATTTTATAAAGAAAACTAGTTTAAATGATAAGTTAGTAGAATACACTTTTGAGTTTGAGCCAGCTAATCAAATTATAAACAACGTTAGATAATGAAAAAAGAATTGTCGTTATATGTTAGAAATATTTACGGATTAGATTCTGATCAATTAGCAGACCCTGCTACAGTGCCGTTTGAAAGAGTAGATTTTTTTAAAGACGAAACGGTTACGTTAACGCAAACTATTAAAAATTCTAAATCACCAGAGAAAGTATTTACAGACTTTACTCAAAGTTTTACTATACCAGCAAGTCCAGTAAACAATAAGATATTTAGACATTATTACAATAATGGAATATTTGGATTTGATGCTAGAATAAAAGTACCTGCTAGACTAGAGCTTAACCTAATGCCATTTAAAGACGGTTATTTAAAATTAGAATCTGTCGATATGGAATTTGGTAAACCTAAAAACTATAAAATTACTTTTTTTGGAAATACAGTATCGTTGACTGAATTATTTGGTGAAGACCAGTTATCAAAATTAGAATGGTTAAATAATTTTAACTTATTGTATTCTGCAGGTAATTTAAAAGACAGACTAAGTACTAACAACAATAATGTTACTGTCGACAGTGTGACATATACTAATCCAATTATAGCACCACTTATTACACACACTAGAAGATTATATTATAATTCAAATCCGCAATCTACAACTGACGGAAATCTATATTATGAATCAGGAGTATATAAAGGCGTAAGAGCAGAAGACTTAAAATACGCTATAAGAAACGAAGTTATAATAAAAGCTATAGAGAAAACTTATCCATCTATTAGTTTTGGGTCTAGTGCTACTAGATTTTTTAGAAATAACAATGCTGCATTTTATGATATGTATATGTGGCTTAGTAGACGTAAAGGATCTGTATTAGCAGACAGTGATTTTGAAACACCAACTTATCCAACTTTCGTACCGTTTGCTAGCTCTAGTCAAACTTTAGGATCTTCTGATCCAGTTACAGGTATTACAGTAAATGTACCTTCGCAATATCAGGCTAGTTTTTGGGTACCTTCTATTACTTGTGGTATAGACGTAAACAGTGGGTCAAGTGCAATCGTATATAATTATGATTTATTGTACAACGGAATATCTATTAATCAAACTATAGGTGTATCAGGTAGTCAAAGTGTTACTATTCCGCAATCATATCAAAACGTTAATTCAGGAACGTTTACTTTAATTATAGCTCCGCAATCGAGTATGACTATAGATCAAGTTACTTTTATTCTTACTCGTACAGATGCAGAAAACGACGATGAAGAAAATAGTGTATTTCAAACTGGTCAATTTAATATAACGGCAGCTTTTGAATTTAGTATTACTCAGCAGATACCACAAATGAAAATTATAGATTATTTGTCTAATCTGTTCAAAATGTTCAATCTTATTGCTTACGTTACTTATGATCCGTCTACAGCTACGTCTACTTTAGAAGTACAAGACTATAATACTTATTATTACGATTATACTAATTACGACTTGGGTTATAAATCTCTAGACATAACAGAATATATATCAATAGACAAAAACAATATAGGGACATCGTTGCCGTATAGCGAAGTCAAATTTGCATACAAAGACTTAAAAACTTTTTTCTCAGCATTTCATAAACAAATATTTAATACTGACTGGGGTACTGAAACGTATAGAGGTCAAGACAATCAGTTATTTAGCGGATCTACTTACAATGTAGATATAGCATTTCAGCATCAAAAATACGAAAGGCTAGTAAATATAAGTAATGATGCACAAACTACTATTCAATGGGGTTGGACCGTTGACGATAATCAGCAGTCTTATATTGGTGATCCGTTACAGTTTTACGCATATTTTAAAACTAGTGGTACAGGATTATCTTTTTTAGAAACTGCTTCATCAGTAGATGAATTAACTAGTTATTGGTTGCCAGCTAATAGCCTTATAACAGGAAATCAAACAGCAGGTAAAAGTCTAAACTTTTTTGCTGAACCTGACGAATGGACTGGTAGTATAAACTTAGAAACGTTATTTAAAAATTACTACGAGACATATATGCAAGGTATATTTGACGTATCTAAACGTATAATAAGAATAGATGCATATTTACCAGATAGTATATTAAACGATTTACAACTAAACAATAGATTTATAATAGGGGATACTACTTATCAAATTAATTCTATTACAACAGACTTTGCTACTGGTAAATCACAACTAGAGCTATTAACACAAGATTTAAAAAATATATTAATATAATGCTAAAAATAATACTAGACTTATTAAAAAACGCTAACGGTGAAACTGAATATATTAGGATAGCACAAGGCAAATATAAATTAACCAGTGGATTAAAAGAATCCTATAAACAGCTTAAAAAAGAAATACTATGGTTGAAGAATTAGGAATTAGAGTAAACGTCGAATCTACAGGCGCACAAGCAGCGTTTAAAGATTTAAAAAACGGCGTAGACAATTTTAATAAATCTCTAGACAAAAACAGAGAGGGTGTACAAGCTTTAGACCAGTTGACTGGCGGAGCAGTGACGCAAGTAAGAAATCTTAACTCAATGTTTAAAGGAGGTGTAAAAGCTGTAAGATCTTTATCTACTAGTTTTAAAGGATTGCGAGCAGCTCTCGTTGCTACAGGTATAGGAGTCTTTGTAGTAGCTTTAGGTACTGCGGTTGCATACTGGGACGAAATATCAGACTTTTTAGACGGAACTAACTTAAAGCTTAAAGCCCAAAAAAGACAATACGAAAGAATAAACAAAGAATTAGACGATCAACAGACTACGTTAAAAAATGAAATTACTTTATTAGACTTAGCTGGTAAATCGACTAAATCTAAACGAGATGCTTTACGACAGAGTCTAAAAGAACAGTTAGAAATTAATGAAGCAAAAATTAAAGAAATACAAATTAATTTAAAAGCTGAGAGACTACAAAATCAAGAACTTACATTTTTTGAAAAGTTAAAAATACAAGCAGCTGGCGTATTAGGTATAAGAGCTAAAGCATACGCATTAGCGCAAGGTTTAAATTCAGAAAATGATAAAACTGTAAAACTAGAAGATGAACTGAATAAACTTTTAACTCAAACGCAAAATACTAAAAAAGAAATTGGTCAATTAGACAAACAGGAGGCTGACGAAAAGCAAAGAGTAATTGATTTAGAAGAGAAGGCTGCGCAAGATAAAGTAAAGAATTTAGCAGAAATTGAAAAGGCAGAAGCGGTTACTAAAGCAGAATTAAGAGAGCTAGAAGAAAAAGAATTAGCAGCGCATTATGCAAACTTAATAGAATTAGCTAATAAATACGGTGAAGATACTACAGCATTAGAAGAGGCGCAAAGATTTAAGGAACAGGAATTAAAAGCAAAATATGATGAAGAGGACGCTAAAGCACTGCTAGAAAAGCAGAATAAAAAAATAGAAGACTTAGCTTTACAAGACGAATTTGATACTTTGACATTTGAAGAGCAAAGAGAAAAACTTAGACAGCAAAAAGAAAAAATACTAAATGACGAATTATTGTCAAAAGAACAAAAAATTCAATTAGAGAATGAAAATGCAAAAGCTAGTGAAGAGATAACAGAAAATGAATATGCTGCTAAAAGACATATGGTTTTAAGTTACGCTCAATCTCTAGCACAATTTAGCGACATACTAGGTAAAGAAACTGCAGCAGGAAAAACACTAGCTGTAGCCTCAGCATTATTTTCTACTTATCAAGGTGCAACAGACGCATTAACAGACGAAACTATACCTAATACTTTTGCTAGAATAGCAGCAGTTGGAGCAGTACTATCTACAGGGTTCGCACAAGTAAAAGGTATAATGAGTACACAAGTTCCTGGAGGCGGTTCAACACCAACACCAGTAATGAATGCAGGAGTACAAACTGGCGCACCAGCTTTTAACGTAGTAGGAACTGGAGCAACTAGTCAACTTGCTAGCGCAATAGCAGATCAAGAAGCTGCGCCGTCTAGAAGCTACGTTTTAGCACAAGACGTAACAACAGCACAAGCAATGGAACGAAACATAATAGACTCAGCAAGTCTAGGATAAAAACCAAAAAATAAATTAATACGTTATATAATTATGAAAGTAGTAGAATTAATAATAGACGAAGACGATATTGACTCAGGCGTAGACTGTATCTCTATAGTAGAACACCCAGCAATAGAGGAGAACTGGGTTGCTTTAAAAGACGATAAAAAAGAATACAAATTTGCAGAGGTCGACGAGGACCAAAGAATCTTATTAGGAGCTTTACTGGTCCCTAATAAAACTATATACCGACGAGACAGCCCAGAAGATGAGCCGTATTACATTTTCTTTAATAAAGATACTGTAAAGCTAGCTAGTGAATTATATATGCAGAGAGGCTATCAAAACAACGCTAGCTATGAGCATATTGAAAAGATTAAAGGCTTAACGCTTGTGGAATCTTGGATAGTAGAAGATAAAATGAACGATAAGAGTAATATCTATAATTTAGATTTACCTGTCGGCAGTTGGGTTGGTGCGGTAAAAGTCCATAACGATAAAATATGGCGAGACATAAAAGAGTCAGGAACTTTAAACGGATTTTCTATAGAGGGAATGTTTGGAGAAAAATATCAAACAGAAGTAAAGGCGCATAAGCAAGAAATAGAAGACGGACTGACTTTATTAAAAATAAAACAAGCTATACTAGAAAATGGCAAATAGAAATAAGAATATACCATTACCAAAGACGACGCCTACTAACGGCAAAAGAGGCTGCTATTGTAAGGATACAAATACTTATAGTAGGGAATGCTGCGACGGCTCTTATTGGGCGCAGGGTATAGGTAGTATTACTAGAGTAGAATAAAAATGCAAAAAAAATAATCAATACGTTATATAGTTATGAATACGAAAAAAGCAGTGTTTAGTAGGTTATTTGGTAAAAAATCTTTATCAAAGACAGAGTTAAAAAATTTAGATATAAATTTAAGTTTAGTAGACGATATAGATAGCAATTTTGGCTGGTTAGAGCAATGTTACTCAGAGGCTGAATATGGAATTGCTTTTATGCAAGAGTGGGAGCAAAGAATTTACGACTTTAGCAATGAGTTGTCTATTGCTGTAGATAATTATGTTGTTAATGGCGCAGCTTACAGTCTTGATGAAGCCGCTGAAAATATGCAAGTTAGAATTCAAGAATTAGAAGCGAAAGCAGACGATTTAGGTATTGATCCTGACAGTTTAGTTTCTAATTACTCAGAAATTAAAAATATTTTAGATAATGCTGACTCAGTTGATACTGAATTTGTAAATGCTTATAAAGAAGTTTTAAAAGCTTCAAATAATTTACCTTTAGCTGATTTTTCATAATATGAGTACGTTAAATACTATATATAAAAAACTTTTTAGTAAAAATGATTCTGTCGAAATGATAGTAGATCGTATGTCTAAACGAGGTATGGACTTAGAAGCTTATCCTTGGGACGAATGTATAGCTGAGCAAACTAAACGATACGGCGCAGAGTCAGCACCAAAAATCTGCGGATATATAAAAGAAAAATACGGAAACTAATGAACGAAAATAAAGTATTTGCAATTTTTAAGAAATTGCCTAAAACACAATTAAGCAAACAAAAGAAACTAGAATTAAGCATAGTCTCTGACTTAGAAGACAGATACGATGAATTACAATACGCTTTTGACGATGCTAGTTATTATGGATATGAAAGGTTAGACGATTTGCTAGATCAATTTTTTAATGCTGTAGACCCTATTAAAACAGAAATAGATGAAATGGCTATAAACGGAAACGCATCTAATTTACCATTTGTTGCAGAAGAGGTTAAAACAATGATAGCAGAATTAGAACAAAAAGCAGACGAATTAGGTTTAAATCCTAGCGACTTAGTTGCAGGATATGACGATATGAAAAGATGGTCAGATGAGGCTGACTCAGTATATTCAGACTTTGTTAGTAAATATAGAGAAACTATAAATGTTACTAATAACAACGATTTTATTAAATAATCAATCAATAAATATATAAATATGAACACTACAGAAATGTTAAACCAAATTAAGACGTTGTTAGGAGCAAAAATAAACCTAGCACAACTTATTTTGGATAATGGTACGGTTATCGAGGCTGAAAGTTTCGAAAAGGACGGTGCTATTTTTATCGTATCTGACGAAGACAGAATCCCCCTTCCTGTGGGCGAGTATACCATCGAAGACGGTCGTATGCTTATCGTAACAGAAGAGGGCGTTATATCTGAAATCAGAGAAAAGATAATTGAAGAAGAATTAGAAACTGAAGAGGTAATTATTGATGCTCCTGAAGAGGTAGTAGACGAAATGGCGAAAGTTATTGAAGCTGTTGTCGAAGTAGTAGCTCCAATTATCGAAGAGGTAAAAGAAGAGGTAGAAGAGCTTAAGCGTAAGTTTGAGTCTATACCTGAAGCAGAAGAAGAAGGCTATAAAGACGGAATTGCTGACGAAAAAGAAGACATAAGAGAAAAAATGTCATCTCAGAAATTAGCATCTAAAAAAATCAAACATAGCCCAGAATCAAAAAACGATAAAGCTAAAATGCAGACTTTATCACAAAACAGAAATCGTAACACAACATTAGACAGAGTTATGTCTAGAGTATCAAAATTTAACAACTAATAATTTAAAAATGAAAAAAATACTAAAAAACAAAAACGTAGCGTTAAGAGACATTACTACTAGCGGATCGTTAGATAGTTTTTCTACAACTTATGAGGGACAGTGGGCTAACCAGTGGGTATCAGCTGCTTTACTTTCAGGCGTAACTTTAGATAATGGACTTATCACTGTTAAACCTAACGTAAAGTATAAAGAAGTTATCAAGAAACTAAATATGGATAATATTGTAGTAGACGGAACTTGTGATTTTACTTACACTGCAGACGCAATCGACTTAGAACAAAGAATCCTAGAAGTAGGAAACTATCAAGTAAACTTACAGATTTGTAAATCAGACTTCGAATCAGATTACTTAGCTTTAGAGCAAGGCGCATCAGCATTCGTTGACTTACCAGGATCTTTTGCAGATTATATGCTAGCTCACGTAGCAGCAAAGGTTGCAGAAAAAACTGAACAAAACATCTGGAATGGTGACGGAACTACTACAGGTCAATTTAAAGGTTTAGTACCTCACTTAGACGCTGAAGCTAATTCAGTAAAAGTTACTATAACAGCTACATCTTGGGCAGCATCAACAATCATAACTTCATTAGGTGAGATGGTTGACTCAGTACCAGCAGCAGTATATGGTAAAGATGACTTATATATTTACTTACCAACACTAGCTTACAAAGCTTACGTTAGAGCTTTAGGCGGATTTGCTACAAACGGATTCGGAGCTAACGGTGTTGACAATAGAGGGACAATGTGGTATAACAACGCTGGACCAGCTTTATCTTTTGACGGTATCAATGTTGTAATGTGCCCAGGTATGCCAGCAACAAAGGCTGTAATAGCTGAAAAATCTAACTTATTCTTTGGAACGTCTATTATTGACGAAGCTAACGGATCAGTAGTTAAGTTACTAGATATGAGCGACTTAGACGGATCTAACAATGCAAGAGTAATTGTAAGATTCTTTGCAGGAACTCAAGTAGGAGTACCGCAGGACGCTTTAGTAGCAACTTTATCATAGTAAATTAAATTAACCAAACTAAGACGCCAGGTTTAACCGCCTGGTGGTCAAAGTTTTAAAACAAAATAAATATGGCTTGTCAAGCATTATCGACTGGAAGAGCTTTAGCCTGTAAAAACGTAATGGCCGGTATAAAAGCCGTTTATTTCGCAGATTACGGAACACTAGGGGATCTTACTATAACAAACGGAGAAATCACCGCATTTGGTGGTACTCCTGCGTTTTTTCAGTTCGACGTTAAAGGTAGCTCAGGATTAGAGCAGACCATCAATTCGTCAAGAGAAAACGGAACGGTATTCTACGAGCAGACATTAACTTTAGTATTAACAAAATTAGATTTAGCTACTCAAGAAGAGCTAATCAATATTATTGACGCTAGACCTTATGCTGTTATAGAAGACTACAATAATAATTATTTATTAATCGGAGCAGAAAACGGTGCAGACTGTAACGGTGGTACAATTTCCACTGGAGTAGCTGCAGGTGATTTAACAGGATTTACAATTACTATGGCTGGGCAAGAAAAACTGCCTGCATACTTTGTAACGCCTTCAGTATTACAAGCGCAAATTTCAGCTAGTGCCGCAGCACCGACTCAAATAACACCATAATAATAATTAGTTTTTTTTAAGGTAAATTAAGCTGCTCTTCGGAGTGGCTTTTTTTATTAGCAAATTCTTTTTTTTTACGTTATATAGATATGCAAGTATTAAAACCGACTACGGATCCGCAGACTTTTTATATTATTCCTAGAATATATAATATTGGTCTTACGTTTAGTTTACGAGATGACTCCACAAATACGTCAGCTTCTTATACTCCGACAGTTTCTATAGATAATGACTATTTAAAAATAACTGGAGTATTTAATCTAATAGAAGGACATTTTTACGACATAATCGCACATAACGACTATAACAAATGGAATACTAATAACGATTATTGGAATTTTAGTCCAGATACTTGGGAAAGTACGACTAAAAAAACAAATAAAGTTACGCTAGATAGAATATTCTGTACAAATCAAACTATACAACAGTTAAATAACCAAGGTTATAACATTAACAAAGACGTATATAAGTCAGATAATTCTTTTAATAATGATTATATTGTAATATGAGCAAAAAAAGTAAACAATTTAAACAAAATATTAGAATGCTGAATTTAAGTCAGTATTCCCAGCCTTTAATAATTGAACAAAAAAATCAAGATTGGGTTGGATATGGAGCAGACAATAATTATTTCGATTATCTAATAAATTCTTATCAGTCTAGTCCTACTGCAGTGGCTTGTATTACAGGAATTAGTCAAATGATATACGGACGAGGCTTAGACGCTACAGACTCAAATAAGAAGCCTGACGAATACGCACAAATGAAAAGTCTATTTACAGACAAATGTACTCGTAAATTATCTACAGATTTAAAACTTTTTGGAATGGCTGCTATACAAGTAGTATATTCTAAAGATAGAACTAGAATTGTAGAAGCGGATCATTTTCCTGTAGAAACTTTAAGAGCTGAAAAGGCAGACGAAGACGGTGACATATGCGCATATTACTATATGGCAGACTGGACTAAAATGAAACCAGGAGACCAGCCAAAAAGAATACCAGCTTTCGGTTATAGCGGTGAAGAGATAGAGATATTATACATTAAGCCTTATAGAGCAGGTTATTTTTATTATTCACCAGTGGATTATGTCGGCGCATTAGATTATCAAAATCTAGAAGCAGAAATAGGGACATTCCATATAAACAACGTAAGAAACGGAATGACGCCTGGACTACTAATGAATTTTAACTCAGGAATACCAGATGAAGACTTACAAAGCGAAATAGAACGTAAAATACTAAACAAATATACAGGCACAACAAATGCTGGTAAAATAATTATTGCATTTAATGACGATAAAGAACAAGCTGCTACTATAGACGCTGTTCAGTTGTCAGACGCACATAATCAGTATCAGTTTTTAAGTGAAGAGAGTCAGTCTAAAATATTAGTAGGACATCGAGTTACAAGTCCTTTATTATTTGGTATAAAAAACACTTCAGCAGGTTTCGGATCTAATGCAGACGAATTAGAAGTATCTAGTACGTTGTTCGACAATACCGTTATTAGACCGTTTCAGGACCTTTTACTGACTGCCTTTGACGAAATACTAGCTTACAACGAAATAAGCTTAAAACTATACTTTAAGAGCTTACAACCACTAGCATTCGTAGACTTAGAAAACGCAATGACTGGTGAAGAGATAGAAGAGCAGACTGGTATTAAACAAGACGAACGTAGGGAATTTAAAATGATTGACGGATACGAAGCATACGAAACTATCAAAGAAGCAGAAGACAAAGCTAATGAATTAGGTTGTATGGGCTATCACGAACATCTAGACTCAGACGGTAAAATGTGGTATATGCCTTGTCAATTACATACAGACTTAAGTAAAAAAGACGACAGACCTGCATTAACAGACGAATTAAAAAAAGCAATACTAGAAGAGTACGAAAGTCTAGGAGCTGACGAAAGTGAATTTGAAGCAGACTACGAGTTAATAGACTCTAGACCAGCTAACGAATATGATGACGTATTAAACTCTAGTTTAGATATGGCTACTCAATTAGCGACTGTACCTAAGAGTACACCTAATAAATTTAGTGAGGGTCAAGATACTAGTATAATAAAAGTACGTTACAGATATTACGGAAGTAATAATCCTGAAAGGGAATTTTGTCAAAAAATGTGGGCGGCACAAAAAGTCTACAGAAAACAAGATTTAGATAAAGAAAGTAGCGCAAATGCTGAGCTAAGTCCTTCAGGATCAGATACTTACAATCTTTGGTTATACAAAGGCGGTGTTAACTGTCAGCATTATTGGGAGCGTAGAACGTATTTAAGAAAAAACAACGAAAGAATTACAGTGGCTGAGGCTAGACGTAAAATAAGCGAATTAGATCCAAGTTTAAGAGACGAAGCAAGAATACCAGTAAATGAGCCAGAAGTTGCTCAGGTAGCTAAGCCGTCTAATAACTGGTGGTCACTAAAACCAGGATATAGAAGTTAAGATATGGCTACAGCATTATTTATAAATAGAACAGACTTAGTAAGAAATACTATTATCAACGGAGACGTAGATACAGATAAGTTTATACAATTTATCAAAATAAGTCAACAGATGCATATTCAAAATTATATGGGTACTGCATTATACGATCAAATTTCAACGGCTATAACTAACGACAATTTAACAACGGATCAGACAGCATTACTTAATGACTATATACAGCCTATGTTAATTCATTTTGCTATGGTAGATTATTTACCGTTTAGTAGTTTAGAATTGCGTAACGGTGGCTTATTTAGACATACGGCAGAAAATGCTACTAGTCCAAATAGAGACGACGTTGAATTTTTAGTACAAAAGCATAGGAATTTTGCAGAGTTTTATACTAGAAGGTTTATAGACTATATGTCTTTTAATGCAGCTAGTAAATTTCCTAAATACTGGGAAAATCAAAACAATCAAATGTACCCTGATATGAGCGCAACTTTTACTGGGTGGGTTTTATGAAAAAAGAATATAAAGTTAAATTACAAAACGTCAGTAAATTATTAAAATATGTTTACTCTAAAGACGTAAAGAAAAATAAAATAAATGGCAAATCTAACTAATACACTAATTAGCGAAACGTACGAAGGTCTTTTAAAGACTAACGACAACGGACAACTAACATCTAGTCCAGTAGCACTTACAGACGGCTTAGGAAATAGCTCAGGGCTATCTATAAATAACGCTGGAGACATAAGCGCAACAGGAACTATAAGCTTTAATACAGCTATAAAAGACAATACTAATACAGTAACTGTAAGTAAGTTTGTAGACGAAGCAGACGGAATATCTAGTAATAACAATGATACTAGTATTCCAACTAGTGCTGCGGTTATTGACTACGTTTCTAATCCTAGTGAATTACTTAGTTTAAATTATGCTAATGACGCTGCTGCTCAGGCAGGCGGTGTTGCAGTCGGTGGTTTATATCACCATAACGGATCAGTAAAAATAAGAACGACATAGTATGGATAATTTATTAAATTGGGCTATAATGTATAGCTATAGTTGGTGGGGTTACGCTTACAATCCTTTATACTGGGCTGAAGTGTATCAAATACCTTACTATACTAGTGAATTAAGACGAAGAGCGACTAAATACGAAAACAACGTAATGACGTCATTATATTTAACCGAACTAAAAGAATGCAATGGCTAATCTATTACATAAAGCAAGTATAATTACAACTCCAACAGCTTATGGAGTAGGTGTGTTAAATTCTATAAAACCAGCTATACCTTTTGGAGAAGAGCTAATTTCTAATGGAGACTTTTCTAATGGTTCAACTGGTTGGACAATAATAAACGGAACTGTTACAGATAAATATAATGCTTCTATGACTGCTTATCAAAGTGGTATTAGAATTACTCCATTTTCTTATACTGGTACTTTTAAAGTTGTTTTTGATTTAGTTGTTACGAGTGGTAGTTGTAAATTTGATGCTGGTAGTGGAAATGATGAGATATACACAACAAGTGGCACAAAAGAAAAAATAATAACAAACCCTACTAAATTTGAGTTCAACGCTTTTAATTTAGGTTGGGTCGGTACTTTAGACAATGTATCAGTAAAAGAAATGATAGACGCTGATTTCGACTTTACAAGAACATCAAGTGCCGTACGAGTTGATCCTGATTATTTATTAGAAACAGTATCTATAAACTCTGCTAATTTAGTACAGAATGGAAACTTTAGTGAGCTATCAAGCGAGTTAATAGTAAACGGAAATTATGATAATACAAGTGATTGGACTATAAGTGGTGGTAACGCTGAAATATCTAATGGAAAATTAAACTTTAATAATGCTGCTAATTATGGCACAAGTGTATCAAATTCAGCATCAGTAGTTTCAGGTAAAACATATTTAGTAGAATTTACTATTTCTGATTATTCTTCAGGTGCTGCACAAATAAGATTAGGTAGTCAGTTCGGAACATCAAGAAATGCTAATGGCACTTATACGGAATATATAGTAGCTAATGCAACTTTAATTAGATTATATCCATCAAGCGACAATACGACCTTATCAATAGACAACGTATCAGTTAAGCAAGTAGACCCTAATGATAATTGGGATTTAGGTACTGGCTGGAGTTATGGAACTAATGAAGTAATTGGAGATGGAACTTCATTTACATACATTACACAATCTACTGTTGCAATTCAAAATAAAAAGGTAAAATTAACTTTTGATATTTTAGATTATGTTAGTGGTACATTTAGACTTCTACCATCAGATAGGCAAGATGGTTTAGATGAAAGATTTAGTGGTAATGGTAGTTATGAAGTTATATATACATCTACAGTTAATTTATTTAGACTTCAACAACAAGCTTTTAATGGCTCTATAACAAACATATCCGTAATAGAAATACAAGAAAACGGAGTACCAAGATTAGATTATACTAATGGAACTGCAAGTATCTTACTTGAGCCACAGAGCACTAACTTGATTCCTTATAGCGAGGATTTTGCGAATGGTTCAACTAATTCGATTTTATATACAGCTAATACAACAGAAACAATATCTCCAAGTGGTAATAATACTGCTGATAAGTTTGAAGTAACTGTATCTGATAGCGATGCGAATGCAAGATTTACTCAAACAACAGCAATACAATCATTTACTTTATCTGTTTATGTTAAAGGAAATATAGGTCAAAAATTTGAATTATTTTTAGCGAGAGATTCTTTTGCAGAATTAAAAAATATAAATGTTACTTTAAGTGGTGGCTGGCAAAGAATAGTTTTATCAGATTCTTTTAGCACAACTTCTTCAAGTGTTGTTATAGGTTATGAATTTGGTTTTGGCTCATCTGATAGTGTTGCTGGTCAAGTTTATTATTTATGGGGTTCTCAATTAGAAGTCCAATCCTTTGCTACAAGTTACATACCAACTAATGGCTCAACAGTTACAAGAGCAGCAGAAACCTTAAACAATGCAGCTAATAGCGACTTAATAAATTCAACAGAGGGAGTGCTATATGCAGACATATCAGCTTTAAGTGAGGTTTATAATTCTAGAAGGTTTATAACACTAAATGACGGAGGTTCATCTAACACTATTGTTTTAAGGTACGAAGCAAGTGGAATTATAACTGCAAGGTATCAAATTAATGGTGTAGCGCAATGTAGTATATCTTTTGCAACAACTATAACAAATACTCATAAAGTGGCTTTTAAATATAAACAGAATGATTTCGCATTATGGGTAGACGGAACAGAGGTTGGAACAGATACGACAGGGAATATATTAAATGCCGACACAATTAATAAAATATCTTTTGATAGTGGTAATGGTACATTTCCTTTCTATGGAAAATGCAAAACAGTAGCAGTATTTAAAGAAGCATTATCAGATACAGAATTAGCTTGT
>JAAHTH010000694.1_pt2 | contig 31410 bp, 19 predicted proteins | sample 6116091 | NCBI WGS metagenome assembly JAAHTH01 (sample SAMN13939990, study PRJNA603662) | sponge metagenome | isolation source: marine sponge | host: Mycale hentscheli | place: New Zealand | collected 2006
CATCTGTGCCTGAAACCCCAGAAGAGCCTGAAGTTCCACTAGTGCCGTCAGTTCCATCTGTGCCTGAAACCCCAGAAGAGCCTGAAGTTCCACTAGTGCCGTCAGTTCCGTCTGTACCTGAAGTTCCAGAAGAGCCACTAGTTCCAGAAGAACCTGAACCACCACCTCCACCACTTGTTGAATAACTAACTAAACGAGTAGAAGAATCCCAAACTAAAAATTTATTAGTATTTTCATCTTCTATAACGTTATCAATATACAAATCCCCACCTATGTGCAACTGGCCAGATGGTTCTATTTTATTCAGTCCTAAATTCCCAGACGCATTTTGATAGATAACAGAGTTTTCAAGTAAATCATCGCCACTAAAGTAAGGAACAAAACCACTAATACCAGAACCAGCTAAAACATAGCTGCCAGAAAATATACTCTCTACATTATTTAATATTTGCCCCGAAGTAAATAGCAAGGTTTCTGAAAAATCTGAACAACTATTATCTATATAAGAAGCTCTTACTTTTATTTCATAGTCTTTATTAGGCTTGACCGGTAATTTAAAAGATGGCTCGAAACTAGAAAAAACAAAATCGTAAGAATTATCAAAACCTTGTAATCTTGAAGCTAAAAGAACGCCGGTTTCATAATCTACATCTAAAGGAGTTAAACCAGAAACACCACCAGAACCATCAGGAGGATAGTTTAAAGCGTCTATATGCTTAGCACCACTATAAGTGCCCGTATACACAGAAGATAAATACTGACCGCCACTAGGTAAAATAGAAAAAACATCAGAACTAGTATCATATGAATAAACAAAATATAAATTCGGATCAGATATTTGACCTTTAGGTATTCTTACTTCAGTAACATATTTTAAAGCTACACCTGTTTCGTAAAAACCTAAAGGTAAAGACTTGTAGTTATCTATATACAAAGTATGATCATTCCACTGTATACCACTAGAACCATAAGAAGTAAAAACAGGAGCGTCTCCAGAATAATAACTCGATTTTTTGAAATTGTTTAATATACCCGACCCAGTTCCATGCACTATAGAAGAAATACCTTCAATTTTCGGGAAATTTGCCGAAAACGAGTAATCCATGTTCTTATCCGCATTTTTTTCGCAAACGACAGTTTCAAATGTTAAATTATAATCAGTTTTTACTGAATCCCACTTAACAAAAGCATTAGTGTTTAAAGTTTTATCATATTTATTTTGATCGACAGTAATAAAACCTGTAATATTATCTATTTTGTCAGGTATATTAGTGTCAGTATAATAAGATGTTTTTACGCCTGAAGATAAAAAGTAATTGCCTGTAGAGTAATAATCAGAAGGTATTAAAACTAAATTAAAAGGGTAAGCTATCTCTACTGAACCTGATACCAACGTAGGAATATCCAGATTAACTGATCTAGGATATTTATTGTTACTGTAATCAATATTAGCAAAAGCGTAATTTTGCGCTCTATTAAAATTAGTATAGGAACCCGTAGGAAGAATAGAATTATCAGGAACTACAAAAATATCTAAATTACTTAAATTATTGTAATTGTCTGTTAAAGGAGTAACTATTAAAGGATTAGATTCTATTATATCTAAACCTGTTATTTGAGCTTCAGGATAATCTACGTAGACACTATACGTATCAGAAGTGCCATCAGCGGCAACAGAATTAAAATCTAAGAAAAAAGTTCTCGCATGAATATCATAACCAGACCCAGTATTCAAATAGTTTTTAATTTTTTGAGTACTTAAAGAAAAATTAGTTTTTCTTAAACCATCTTCTAACCTAGTTACTAAAGTTCTATTATAATCATAAAGATCTACAGATATACCAGAGAAATCAAAAGATTTTATCTCAGAATTCGATATAGTTTTAGAAATAGATGAATCGAAAACATCCAAAGCAAAAGAAAAATCACCTTGCTGTAAAGCGGTTATTTTTGTAAACTTTTCTGCCGAAAAATTAAAATTATAAGAAGCTGGCGAAACAGAAGAATCAACAACAGTATATAAATTTTTATTTGTTAAAGATATAGAATCTATAACAAACTTATCAATATTTTCATTTAAAGGACCAGTTACTTGAGACATAATATATAATGTATTACACTTCTACTATTTGATTTTCTTTATTATAAACAAAGAATTTAATATTTAAAAAAGAAGATGGTTTATTATTGATTAAAAGATTATCTATAGAGCCTAAAGATATTCTTTTTGCTCCTATATCACTAGAAGCAACTTTGAATTTAATCGATTGATTTTTGTATAAAATTCGACATATAAACCCTCCACCATCACTCAAAACATTCTCTACACTTTTATAGTAATCATCAGAAGGTGATAAACTGTTTATTTGATTCTTTAAAGATGAAAAATCTATCAAAAGCTCTCCAAAATTTAATTGGTCCTGCTCTAACTCAACAGGCGAATCTCCCTCAGTGAAAAAAGCGTCGAATTTATCTAAAGTAACGTCAAAAGCTTTTGTTTTTTTAACTTCATAAAAACTAGAAAATCCAGATATATTAAGCTCTGCTGATGATTTGTATGAAGAGAATGACACAGGAGAATTATTAAAACTTTCATCTTGCTCAAACTCTTTATTGTCAATAGTTTGGTATTTTAAAGGATTATGCTTTATACAGAAAAAAGAATAACTATTAACATCATCTTCAGATATATTAACCACTTTATACAAAGATTGATCGTAAGAATCAGAATCAACAGATTCTATACAAAAAGCAGAGCCAGATGCTATAGCATTCACCATTTCAATATTTACCCCTTGATGCAAGTAAATTTTGTTAACGTTATTTCTTATAGATTCGATCTCGAAATATTCAAAATTAGGATCTTGACCTAAAAGATCTTCTGAAGAAGTTTCAGAAGTATTGTAAACATTAGAATTTATTAAAAATTTTATAGGAGACCCTGTTAAATTAACACCTATTTTTCTGTCTACAATAATAGATTTTTCATCATAATCTACAGAAATAACTCTGCCTTGAAGAGCAACAGCAGAAGGTTTATCATCTTTTATTTGAATAACATCACTAGGCTTTAAAGTTAAACCTTGTATATCTGTAGTAAAAGTTACAGTTTGATTTTCAAAACGATTAGTGGCTAATATCCATTCACCCACTCTTTTTGCTTGCCCTTTACTTGTTACGCCAAAACCTAAAACTTCTCTTACTACTATACCATATTCTTTTATCAACTCAGAGTCTTCCACTATTTCAACAGCATCTTCAAATATATTATTTTTATCCTTATAAAGAACTTTTGCTACACTATAATTACCATCTAAACTTCCAGAAGAGTAAGTAAATAAACCATCTTTAACATTAGTATTATTGAATATATATACAGGATTTGTATCTACATCTATAGTTGAAGTAATAAAATTATTTTTATAATAAGCCATGCCCCTAAAAGTAGAAGCTAAATCATTTAATAACTTCAAACATTCTACTTCGCCATCTATGTATACATTAGCGCTAAATCTCTGCTCTAAAGCATCTGCATAACCTTTAGACTTAGGCAAACATTTACCACGTATAACTTTTAAAAAATTAGAACCACTTTCTTCCACTCTATAACCAGAAGGAAAAATACTTTCACTCAAATACTCATGCACAAAAAAAGTTTTACGACTGTCTTTATTATTTAAATAATAAGATAAAATTTCTCGCTTTACTATATTTTCTGAGTTTTTACAGCTTTTAGATAACCTATCAGACAATGAATCCTCCTTTTTAGGAATTTCAATAACTTTATCTGAAACACTAGAAATCAAACCAGAAGGGGAAGCCTGTAACTTTTTTTTAGGACCAAAATCATTAACTAACTTAAACTGGAAAACAGTGCCAGAACCATCGGTTACTTCATTAAATTGACCTATGTCTCCAGAAGAGCCATTTATCCCTGATATATCGCCTTCTTTTATATCTCATACTATTGTTTTTAAATTTTTCTTAAAAGTCGGACCGCTATCATCTGACACATCAAAAAGAAAAATTAAAGAATTTTCATAATTTACATCTGAACCCCCTTTAGAAACAGGAGAATATTTTTCTTTCATTTTAACGAGAGAGCTGAAACCCTTTTCAAGGTAAATTATATCGCCATCAGTTTCCAACTGAGAAGTAAAAAAAGAATCTTGCTCATATTTTTGAGAAGCAAAAGTTTTAACTAAAGAATCGCATTCTTGAGCTATTTTATAAAGTTCCCATTTGTTTAAATCTTTTTCATTTATAAAACCATTACCTAAACCATACCTTGAATTAGTGCAAATATCATAAAAAACCCAAGCAGGATTATCGCTCCATCTTAAAAAAGAATCAAAAACTCCGTCCCAATTGCCAGAATATTCTTTAACTTCCGCATCGTAATTATTAGGAACACTTACTTTTTTAAGTTTTAAATCAAAACTTCTAGAAGGGTCAGTATTAAAATGATCAGAAGATATAGTTGACCTTACTTTTGCTGAATAAGGGTAAGAAAATCTACCTTTTCTTGAAACAGACTCTACCACAGAAGAAACACTAAAGGATCTCTCGACATTATTAGAAGCATCGTCATCTGGTCTTATCTTAGGAGATATAGGAAAAATAGAAACAGTGTATTCTTTCAAGCCAAAACTATCTAAATCTAAATGAAAAGGTAAACTCATAATGTAATTACCTCCTTTAGATATACCGACAACAACATTATACATGAAAATTTTATTTGAAGAGCCAGATTCTGATATTTCAATAACAAACTCTAAAACAGACCTTAGCGTGTCACCCTTCCTTTTATGGATAGCGTACAACATATCAATAGAAATATTAACAGTCAAAAAATCACAATATTTATTTTTAATTTTATGATTAAAAGGAATAGAATTTAGCTTGGCTTGTTCATACAGGTCAGCTATATTTGCATAATTAGTTAATGCTTTATCACTTTCTGCATTTAAAAATTCTCCTCCATTAACAGCTAAATCAAAATCTTTCGTGATATGATAATCACCAGAATTTAAATACGACCACTCATTATTTTCCCGCTTAATACAATGATAAGTTCTAGAAAAACGAATATTATTAAATTTTTGTAAACTTGCGACATCGTAATAGATTGCATCAACATTTTTTTTCTGAACCGATCCGCTCCTTGCTCCGGCAATCAAAACAAACCTAGAACTTGTTGCGTATCTTTCTTGATATATTAAACTTGTATCAGAGTCTTCGTTTAAAAATATTTTTTGATTATAATTAAAAACTGTAGAAGGCAAATCAGATAAAGAACTAAACTCATTACCGTAGTCTATATTAAAATCAGCAACAACAAAATTAAATTTGTTTTGATTGGAAGTAATTAAAGGAACATCGTTGTAGTAAATACCTTTACCTAAAACTAAGTCGTCAGCGCCATTATTAGATAAGTATTTTAAAGTGTTCCCCTCCTTATCGACCAAACCTTCTATTGGGCCTTCACATATTAAATCTAAAGTTCTTAAAAATTGAGAAGATTCTAATTTATCTGTTGCTAGTTTAGCATGATGATACTCGCCGCCTTTTGATATAGAGGCTCGCTTATCCAGCCCTAAAACGAAAAAATTATTATTAGTATTCGGCATGTTAATTTATTCTTTATTAAGAGTCAGTGGATTCCCCTGACCAAGATTCCTGTATTTTAAAATTATCAAAGATATCATCAAAATTTTCATCTAAAGTCTTTTTCATAAATGAATCTTCATTCTCAATAGATGAATCATCACCATAGCGCCTTCCGTCAGAAGTCGCAAAAATATTATTTGAAACAACAGCGCTTCCCACCCTCATTCTTCCATAACCTAAAGGAACGACAATATTTCTATTAACAACATTCCTTACTTGACCTAAAACAGCAGAACTTGTTGATACATCTTTAGGGGATTTAGGGCTCATAGATTTTGCTAAAACCATTGATAAAGCTGTAAACGCTAAACCTATAATAAACAAAACCACACTAACTCCACCGCCTTGAACAACGGGCACTATTTTCACTTCAGAATTGTTTTTTAAAATTTTACTATTCAATAAATGAGGAGGCATAATTTTACCATTAATAAAAACAATAAAATGTGTACAAAAATTCTGTAAATCAACGAAAAGGTTATTGATCTCGCTATTATTAGCTTCAATAGCTTGAAAAATCTCTAAAACAGAGGAGACTTGCAAGTCCCATTTCTTTCCTAGTTTTTTTGCTAGAATACCTTTAAACTCTATATTTATCATGACTTATTAAAGTAAAACTCATCATTATTTACACTATATAAAAGCATATCTAAATTAAAATAGTACTGATTAGTTAAATCCCAACTTGAAAAATTTTTTTCTTTGATATGTTTAGGATGACTATGAAATAAAACCACTGAATCCCCCCACAAACAATCTTTAGGAGAAATTAAAAAAAAGTTTTCTTTATCTGGGTGATGATTTCTTTTCTCAAAAAAATTACCATTAACAATAAAGCCACATATTTCAGCTTTTGAGCCGACAGATTTCAACTTTAAAGAATTTAATAATTCCTTCTCAAAAAACCTATTAAGATTCTGGTAATTTGTAATCATAAGTAACAGTGCCCGGAAAACCCCCAAAAGGTATATTAATGTTTGAATTATCGCTTGAAGTGTCTTTAAACCTTTTCAGGCAACCAGATAACTTTTTAGAACATTTATCTTCCATCCAAAGCTTCGAATTACTTAAAGGATGAATACCTTGAGATGGCTGCCCCCCTACATAAACAAAAAACCTAGATGGAATTTCATTATTTTGTTTATCAAAATCTTGATCAAAATCAAAATTAATATTTTGGTCTAACTTAACAAAATCACCATTTACATATTCTTGCTTGTTGCTATAGTCGCCTTTATACTGAATTTGTTTTAAATCGTAACTTTTTCCACCTGATGTGTCAGAAGAGTTATATAAAAATGTTTTATCATCATCATCTGCTACTGGAATCCCTAAATTACCTTCTTGTTCTGTAAAATAAGTTTGCGATAGTTTTTGTTCTTCTGAAAATAAATTTTGACTAACATTCTGTACGCCATGTTTATTAGCAAGATAAGAAGTAACGCCAACAATTTCCTGTTCTTGTAAAATTTTCTCAAAAACAATCAACTCATGAAGAGCACAATTACTTTTTTGGCCATTTAACAAATTAATACCTAAACCATTAAAATCAGTTGAAGTAACGCCATCTTTAATATGCGTTTTCTTTCCATTAAAATAAACAGAAACACTAACTTGATTACCAGCATCATAAGGAAGAGTTATACAAAAAATGCCCACTTGCCCCGCATCGTTAAAACTTGCTGCTAAACCTTCAGACAAGACATTGCTACTCCCAATCGAATAATAATTTTTAGAACCGTTTTTGAAACCTAAATACAAGTCACCAGTTAAAGAAGTCAAAATAGATTTCTGGGTAAATGCATCATAATCCTCAACAATTCTTAAGAATTTAGAAAAACAACCCACAAAAAAAATAGTTTTGCTAAGGTTTTGAAAATTTTTAGTTATATTTAAACTATCTTCTGGAAAAAATAAAGCACCAGCAGTTTTAGCATTCGTTGTAGAATTAAAACGTTTATTAATGCTAGAATATGTAACAGATCTGCTTTGTAACTTAGTTTCGCCAGCCAAAGAAATATCGCTATTAGAAATAATTATAGATGTATTCGTAGTGTTAACGTCTCCAGCTGAATTAGCCCAATCTGTTAATTTTTTAAAATTAAAAAACTTCTGATCAGTCATTTTCCAAATCGCGTATTTACCTTTCACAGCTTTATCAAAAATCTTATAATCAAGAAGGCTTATTTGCGAAACCCCGCTCTGCGTTGCCTTATTACCCACATCATGCAACCATAAACTAACGGAAGCTCCTAAATTAGAACTAGAAAAAGCGCTGATAACTTGTTCAAGTGTGCTGTAAAGGCTTGTTTTTTCTAAAGATAAAGGACCTTCAAATCCTGCTATTTTTCCATAATTACATCCAGCACCCCTATATTGCCACTGACAAGAATCATTAAAAACTTTTCTTTTAGGACAAGTCATTCCATCTATATCCAAAACATTAGCTAACTCAAATTCAACTTTTTCTTTATTTTCGTAATTCTTTTTATGTATAATAAAAGTGTCAACCTGTATAAAATCTCTAAAAGCGCTTTGACCTAACGGATTTTTGCTAACACCACCGAAATTAACAGCATCTAAATCTTTCGCTAAAAGCTTCTTTTTAAAAAACTTGCGACCTAATAAATCATTTCTACCAACTAAAAGATTACCAATAAAATTATTAGCATTAGATATTGAAAATGTAGGTCTATTCTGCTTGCCGTCAGAATCGTATTTTAAGTTAGATATCTCTGAAGGAATATAAAAATACGTCACCCCTTTAAAAACTAAATCCTTGTCGAAATTTTTAGACCCGTGAAATCTAAAGTATCCTTCAAAATCATTAAGTTTGATTTCGAATAAATCAATAACCTGCTTGTTAGTTAGTAAAAATAAATCAGACATTTTTTGAATTTATATTTAAGTATGGATGAGCTAAAGGTAAATCAAAACCAATAGAAGTGTTATTGTTGCCAGCTTTTCGACTCACAAGTAAATCAGATGCGCTTTTTAATAATAAAGGTTGATAATAGTCTGACAGATAATTCATAATCTCGTCACACCTAAAATCTCTTTCAGTAACCGTTCTAGAAGTACCATGCATATAATCAAAAAGAAAAAGTTTTGTACCGTTATAAGAGCCATTATGCAATTGCATCAAAAAAGTAACAGTTTCGAGAAATTTGTCAGCTTTTCGCCAACGACCAGAAAAAACTTTCTGACCATTAACAAAAGACTCTTCAACAACATGATTAGTATTCCCAATATTTACTGAATGATTCACCATTTTAACAAAAAATAAAGAAAAAGAACCGTATTGAGTGGTATCGCTCAGAGTAAAGTTGCCGGGATTAGAAACAGTGCTAGATAAATTATGACTGTAAAAGGTACTTTTAGAACTTTTTCCATTATCACCCCAATAGTCTGATCTTATAGCTAAATCGCCCATATAATCAAAATATGGACTCGCTGTTTTACTTCTAAAACTAGCTGGAGGATTAGCATAAAAAAAGTTTAATCTATTATTATTATCGCCGTCTGTCCGGGCATAACAGTTAACCGCATTCAAAGTAGACCCCGTAAAAACTGAGCATAAATTAGTATCTTTTTTATAGAAATTAAAAACATTTACATCAGCAGGATACATCTGGCCATCATAAAAGGCACTAAAAGTGCCCCCACTACCAAGACCCCATGTTGTATTAGTTGTAAACTTATGTATATCAGAAGCTCCATCTAAATCAAACATTTTATTAAAATTATCCGCTTGGGCTGTGGCTAAAGCAAAAACTAAAATAGTATAGCTAGGATCATGATTAGTATTAAAGTTAGGAGTGCCTTTTATAGCTTTTGATTGACTTTTTTTATCATCTAAACTTCCAGCTGCAGCTAACTCGTAAAACTTCCTACCGTATGCTTCTCTAACAGTTAAAATATTAGCAGCGTTTTCCAACTTAAATTGAGCGTTATTACTAGTACGTCTAAGAGTGTCAATCCATTCGTTAGTCTGCACTCCTGCATTGGCAGTTATATTATCAGTCCTAAATCTAAACATAAGACCATCATTATCAAACGCAGACCTATCTTTAAAACCTAAATAAATATTAGGAAAATCGTCAGGAGTAGAATTTATTGAACCAACAGAACCCGCTTCCCCAACAAAATCAGTTTGCACCCCATCTGTAGTTGTATCGTTATCTGTTGACACGGAAACAAAATTTACAAAATTTTCTAAATTAAGACGGTCAAAAGTTGTTTTCTGACCATTAAAAAGGTTTTCCTGATTATTATTTATTTTCTCTTTTTTTCCTTTGCCGCCACCTCTACCTGCATAAAATATACTCTTGTAATCTTTTAGTATGTAATAATGAAAAGATCTTGTACCGTCATCAAAATTATCAAACCTAAAAAGATCTCCACCATCTACTCCAGCTACCGGGTTTCTATCGGAATCAAATGTAACTCCACGGCCATTAGAACCTAGAATTTTTATATTTTCAAATTCTAAATTTAATTTAAAAATATTTTCAGAATTAGCGTTGTATCTAAAAACGGCTTCAGGCTTGATAAAACTAATTGCTGGCTTACCTTCTATGTCAGAACTTATAACACCCATTTCATCAGTGGCAGAAGAAAATTTGACAGTTATGCTCGAATACTTTCTAAAATCGTAAGAATTATTGTTAGATTCATAAATGAATTTAAGCAAATCAAAGTTTTTTAAATCATTTACTTTTTTATGTAAAACTAATTCAGAAGCAACAAATTTTAAATCGCTACCCGGAGTAGGAAAAGATCCATCAAGAACATTATTAGGAACCTTATCGAAAGAATCATTTATACCATAACAAAAAGAAGGATTACCATCCCCACCCTTATTGACAGGAACTAATTTAGCATGCAAAGAAGGTCTAGGCCCAGTAGTTGGAGGATACAGATCATTTTCTATTAAAATTGTTTTAGAAAAATCAAAACCAGATAAACCTTTGTAATTACCGTATAAAGGATCAGATGAATTAGAATTTGTATTAACAGGTATCTGATGAGGAGAATCAAATACATTATCAGAAAAATTAGCCTGAGAGCTTAAAAATAAATTAAAACCAGTAATGTAAGAATTAGGGTTATCGCAGCTCCAATTAAAATCCAGAGCGTAAAAAGAATTTGTTACTATTTTTTGAGCCACAAAACTTTGAACCTTTTGAGGAACATCAAACGCTACAACTCTTTTACCAGTAACAAAAATTTCTATATCTGAATCTACGTCTCCAACTTCAGAAGAAGATTCTATCACAAGAGAAGCTGTTTCGTTACCAAGGCTAGGTGTTGCAGTAGATTTGAAATTAGCAAAAGGCTTATGAAGCACATAAAAATACCCTACACCACCCGCACTTAAAGATATTTCTGCATCGTAAAGATCACCATTAGGCTCTTGCTCAGAAGAAACAAAAAGAGTATTCTCAAAAAAGTTAACATCGTTATCAGAAAGGCCTTGTAATGTAGTAGAAGATATACTAGCTTTATAATCAACATTGTGAATACTGCTATTTACCACTTTAATACCAGTGTATAAACCAAAACCTGTGGGTACTGTATCTAATGTTAATTCCTTGTAGTAATCTGTACTCATGACGTAAAACTTATTTTAGTATTAAAAACTGTTTGCCCGTAAAAATCTTCAACATCGTTAAGATGCACAAACTTAGCACTTATATTATTGTTATTAAAAAAGTTATATGTATGCTGCCACTCAGGACAATAAAATAACATTTCTTTATTATAAGGTTGCGGCAAAGTATATCTAAAAAATTTAAAACCAGCTCTATCATCAAAAAACTTTAACATAGCTAAAGCTTCTTTATTTGACCTATTAGAAAAAACTAAATCCAACTCTAATTTATTATAATTTATACCATCTTTTTTATATTGATTAGTTGAATTTTCGATATCAGAAGAAGAAACTCTTAGATTCGAAGATATACTATAATCGATATCAACCTTAAAATAAAATTCTTTCGTAAATGAAGAATTATCACCTAAAGGAGCATTAGCTTCAGGCAGACTTGAACTTGTTCGTTCTCCAGTATAAAAATAATAACCGCGCTTACTATAAGAAATATTATCTACATAAACTACGTCATTATATTCAAAGGTACTTAAATCATCAGTATAAGTTCTTATATTTTGCTCATCTAGTTTAATAAGCATACCCTTATAATCCAAACTGCTATCATACAAAGACTCTGCTTTTATAGATATATTGTTTATGTCATTATAAGGGGTTTCATGGCTAATATCTAAAAAATAAACTTCAGCATCTTGTTTGTAAGGCTGAAAAAGATTTATATCTACGCCTTCATAAGATTCGTATACACTTTTATTCGGAGCTTCTGGAGAGTTTTCAAAAAAAGTAATTAAAGCTTTAGCTTCTTTATCGCTCAACCCTTCATATTTTAAATCAAAAGAAACATTTAAACTGTTAACATTTCTAGATAATGCAGATTTATAACCATCACCAAAATCAATAGTATTCAGTTTTGAAGAAAAACTCGCGCTACTACCATAAGTTAAATTAAATAAATCATCTATATCTTTTGTCCAATAAGCAGAACCAGTATAAGTAACAGGAGCCCTAACTTCTCCAGCAGGAACTTCCTGTTTAGCAAAATATAACCCTTCATTATCGAAATAGGACTCGAATAAATATTTCTCATAATTTTCTATTTCTGAATTAGTTAAAACCCCAGAAAATGCAAACATATCATAATATTTTATACCATTAGGGTTTTCATTTCTTCCTATTTGCATAAAACCGGACACCCAGCCAGAATAAAAATTAGGATATCTACCTAAGTAAACTCCATTTTGCCTAACTTCAATCGTTGGGCCAGAAGATTCTATTGCAGGGCCAGTGGCGGTTTGAATTATAGTAACTATATTAGGTGTTCCATATATAGGCGAAACAGCTGAAAACTCCCTATCATCAATTATAATTTTTGAAGAACCTAAAGAATCTTCACCTTTTATACGGAATAATCCAGAAGGACCATTTGGAAATTCTGTTTCAAACGCTCCACTAGATTTATCAACATATAGAAGAGTTTGTTCGCTAAAATTAGATTTTGAAGAAGCTTCAAAACACATAAAAATAGTTCTATCTATGCAATCAAAACCTTCTCCAGATAAAAACTCATTATCCTTTAAAGGTAAATAATTTTCATTAAAATCTACAAAAGGTCTTACGTTTTCTTCAGCTGAATTTTGTATAAAAAATTTGTAGTCATCTCCATCGAAATTAACATCAGAAAGATTGCCCCATCCTGTAACCAAATTAGAAGAATCTAAATTAAAATTACCTAAAGACTCAGAATTAAACCAAAAATTCAAACCGGACTGACCACCTAATCCTGTATAATTAGGGTAAACAGAAAAATTAGTATTTAACTGATAATCTACAACATCATATTTCCCATAAGACTGAGAACTATTATATTCATAAATATTTTTAATATTTAAACCTGAAATTAAGTAACTCATTAAATTAAAACTTTCTGCTCAGTAATAAACTGATTTATGCTAGCTTCTGTAAGCAAGTAGCTGTTTTCTGATATACTGTAATTCTGATTATCTAAAACACCACTAACAGTAAAAATATCTAATAACGTTCCATAAAAGTCTTTAATATATACATTAGCTAAAGCTTGTTTTCCTTCTATTGTTATAAGATTACCTAGCTGATTTGAGCTTAAACTAGCCTCACAAGATTTATTAAGCTTTGCGACACGAAACGGCACCAGCTCGTCAACCTTGTAAAATGCAGGCCTATCACAACTTGAACTATATGAAAAAGAAACAATGCTACCTTGAGGACCACTAGGTCCAGTTGGCCCACTTGGCCCACTGTAATCTGAATTGAATATATTTCGTGAACTTAAATGACTTTTATAAGAATGAGCTATATAATTGGGCACTTGCTTTTGTCTTACTTGATTTATACCTTGTTCTTTAAAATTTTCAACTTTAACATCACCATACCAATCGAATTCCGCTGAAATTAATATAGGTTGAAAAGGCTCCACACTAAAAGAAATACTTTTAGGGTAAACCCCTGTTATTTCCACATCGGCAAATTTAGCTTTAATAGGGTCACTATGAGTACCTGTTATATTTAAATAAGAAGGTAAAGAACTCGTTAAATAAAAATCACAACTTAAACTACCTACTACAGCAGATGAAGGCGCATAATTCAATAAAGAACCATCACTCAAAACGACAGGATCAACTGAAGCTTGAGCGCTTAAATTAACTCTTGTGGCATAAAAATCTTCATCTTGCAACTGAAAATCTACGCCTCTATAATTTAAAAATTTTGACATTTAATCTACGGTAAAAGAAACTGTTGACATTATTGTGCTGTTGATATCCGTTGCTGAACCATTTACTTGGCAAATTCTATATTGAACCAATTGACCTTCTGTAAAAAATGCGTTACCAGAAAAACTTTCAAAATTATATACAGTTCCAGCACTACTAACTCCTTGTAATGCAAATTGAGCAACAACGTTATTTGAAGGTAGCGAAGTCGGCGCAGAAGAAGCTACAGAAGTAAAAGAAGTAAGCTGTTCGTTTCCACCGCCAGAAGAAGGATCGGCAACTGAAATCTCAAACCTCGCACCATTAGTAAAATGAGCTAAAGAAACATCTGCTGTTATAATTTTTATTTTTTTAATTTCTCCAGCAAAAGGAGCTACAGCGAAAGGATTTTCTGTACTGCTACTCACATTAGCACTAGTAGCAGAGCTTTCACTAAAAGGATTTATATATATATCGCTAGAAATACATCGAGAATGATAATTTTCTACAAATTTACCTTTTGAATAAGAGTTGTTTGTGGTATAAGATCCTTTGATATCAAAATTTCCATCACGGTCTAATTCAGCTTTTATAGACGAATCTGAACTAGTGTCTCCATCTACTCTAAAAACAAAAACATCATCATATGTTGTGCCAACACCATCATCATATAAACCTATACCCCATTTAGATTGATCGGCTGTAAAAGAAGGTCCAGTTCCAACTGATCTACCAAATGTATATACTGCGTGTCGAGGACCTGTATAAGAAACCTCATCAGCATTAAAATTATTTACTTGAAAAACTTCAGAAGTGCTTGAGTTTTTACTTTCAAATTTTGAAACTCTATCTTCAGTGCTGCTATAAACATGAAGCTTGTTACTAGGGGCTACCGTACCTAACCCTAATTTTTTAGAAGAAATATCATAAACCATATTTGAAGAAGAGGAGTTTCCAATGCTCCCTATATTCAAAGAATTATTGACTAAACTAATAAAAAGCGTATCAGAAGAGTTTTCAACTCTAATTCTACTTCTAGTGGTAGAAGAATTTTGTAAGTTAAGAATAGTATTTGTACCTACTACTTCTAAAGGAGCCGAAGGAGATGTGCTATTAATACCTACTTTAGAAGAAGAAGCATTGTTAGAAACATATAAAGAGTTATCACCTAAAATAACATCATCAGAATTACTTCTATTTAAACATAAAATATCGCCAGCTATTGAAGTTTTTATTTCTGCACTACCCGGATCAAAAACCATACCAGAAACTCCACTTTGAAATTTAACGTCTCCACCTGAAACGTAAAACTTATTCGTTAAATCATCTCCACCATCAAAAACTCCCACATTACCGTCTTTATCTATATTCAGTGCTCCGGTGTAAGTAGAATCATTTTCTGAAACCTGTATGTAATAATCTGTATCTGAAGCTTTTTTTATTGATTGCCAATAAATACCAGAATCAGCAATCGTAGTTTTTACAGATCTAGCAGAAGATGAAGCTGTCATTCTAAACTCTGGATGAGCAACGGCTCCATAATCGCCCACATCTAAAACGAAATTTGGATTAGTGTCGTTAATTCCCACAAAGCCATTATCACCTACGGTAATGCCACTAGGAACAGTATTACCTATAAAAGATATACCGCTGGTACCTTGCGCTGTTAAACCAGTAAAAGATTGCTCTAAAGCAGTTAAGCTTAATTGAAATGTGTCCGCACTTGTGGAAACAGCAAAAACATGACCAGTAGTCATGTTCGAACCAGCTATAGGTGTTAAATCTGTAAATTTTGCCATTTTAGTTTAAATATGTTTTATATGATAAGTTTACACTCATTACTTCATCTGAAGTAGAACTAACTTGCTCTGATACTATAATAGCATCAGAAGCCGTAAAATTAAATATAGAAGCTGAATCCCCTTTATCGTAAGATTTGAAATCGCCACCAGCTCCACCAGAACTACCAGCATCAACTAAAGGCTCACCATCTGCCGAATCTAAACTTATATCAGATAAAACAGCTCCATTTATGCTAATAGAAAAATTTGTTGAACCATTAGAAGTTAAATCACTAAAAGCACGTTTTGTTTCGTAATCATCTATTTCCATACCAAAACTTGTTGTAACTTCTATAGGCACTACATTATGGACCTCAAAAGGTAATTCATCTTCAGAAGAAGATATTCCATAAATAACTTGCTTACCTAAACTATAATCAATACTAAAATTATTTATTCTATTAGTAGTTGACCCTCTAGTAGTTAGTAAAATATCTTTAACTTGAGGAACAAACACAGCGCCAGCATACTTATCGCCAGAAGGGTTAAAATTAGGGCCTATATCGCCGTACACATCAAAAGAGCTTTGTATCTGAGGGATCTCACCAACAGAACAGGAAATACCTAAAGAACTCAAATAGCCTTTCTGAAAAGCAAAATATTTATTATTATAAAATAAACCAGCATCGAAACGTTCAGCAATAAATTTATTAGTTCCTGTAAAGTTTAATATTGGATCTGTATTAGTTAAATAACGAGTAACAGACATATTAGCAGAAGGAGGAGCAGACATGACTTGCTTTAAAAACCCTTTACCTAAAGAATTAAGCGGCGAATAATCTACATTATAAGAACCATCTACAGAAATAACTCCAGATAAAGCAGCGCCATCAAAGTAAAAAGTGTTTTCGTAATTTGTTATTGCGTTTTTCATTAGCTTCTATACAATGCCCCACCGTATCTTTTTTCATTGCTTATGTTTTTCATAACAATGCCGCTTATTTCTTTTGCCATTTGTTTAGATATGACAATGTCTTGCTGCTCATGACTAGAAGTATTGCTTCCGTAAACAGCATTACCAGAACGATCAACACTAACAGATATATTAGTAGAATTATTATTAGTGCTAGTATTTGTAGTATTAGAATTTGAAGCGCCTGAACCCTGAGCAGATCCAGAGTTAATAGCATTCATTGTTCCCAATCCATACTTTCTAACAGCTTTATTATTCATCACGTATTCACCACCTGTTAACATAGCTGGAATTGTGTCACTTAATCTTGATCCATGAGGAATAAAACCCCCTGAATTACGCGGTAGAAAATTACGTTTAAAAAAACCGGGAGCTGGTGCTGATGCATATCTAGAAAGATATGTTGGACTACCGGGAGCGACACTGCTCATTGTTCCATCGAAATTCATTACACTTCTCGTACCAGTAGGAGCTGGATTACTAGCTGCCATACCGCTCATACCTGCGCTCATAAACATAGAACCAACTGCACCTACAACGCTAGAAACTAACTGAGCTTTTTTTTGTTGCTTTTCGAAGCGTTTTTGTATTCTTCTTTGAAGAGCTTTTTTAGCATCTTCTCGCATGCCTTGAAAGTAAGGGCTATTCTCATAAGCGTAAGCTGTAAACATATCAGAATTTATACCCCCAATATTTCGATTGTTTAATAATAAATCGCCACCAAATTTTCCATCACTACCTAAACTAGGAGACATAGAAAAACCGCCCCCTCTGTTAAAGCGAGGAGCCATAGAATAATTTAAACTATCTAAAGATTTTGGACCACCCATCATCCTAACAGCATTTCTATTTAAAACATATTCGCCATCTTCCAGCATAGCTAAATTGCGATCACCTGTTCTGCCACCTGAAATATACATTCCATTTTGAGCTTTAATGATGCCACCCTTTTGGCTCCCGCCTAAGAAACCTAGCCCACCACTCAACGCACTTCCTACAGCTTTTTGAGCTAAAGCTCTAAATACTTCTTGCTGAAGCATTCTACCAAAATCGATTGCCATATCAGTAAAAGCATCACCTAAACTTTTACTTCCTTCAGCTACTTGACTTAAAGCGTTTGCCATCCCATCAGCAAATCTAGAAGGAGCAGTTTCAGATAAATTAAGAAGAATATCTTGAGATTGTTGATCCATTTCTCCAACGCCTTTTCTAAAGGCTCCCCCCACTGTTGACTGTTCTCTTGCTACCGATCTTTCTAACTCTCTTTGTTTATCTAAATTTTCATTAGTAGCTTGTAGATTAGCTCTTCTTAATTCATTAACTCTTTGTAATTGTCTCGCCTCATCACCAACAGCTCCGGGCATTTCTTTAGCTTTTTCAAGAAAAGAATCAATTTCTTGCTGCGTAAGAGCTGCTCCGGGCTCTGTTCTGCTCATATTTTTTAAAGCTTGCGCATTAGCTATTCTTGCATTATTTTCAGAATAACTCATTTCTCTTGCGTAATTTTCTTGGCCAACCATTTTTGCAATATCCGCTTCAGGCGCTCCCGCCATTCTATAATTAGCTATCTCTTGAGCCACTTTCCCGCCCGCACCTTCAGCTTCTAATTCTCTCTTATATTGCAATGCAACAGTTTCGTTTAAGTCCATTAACGCTTGTGTATTTGTTGACCTTGAAATAATTTCTAAATTAGATTGAGTAATTTCTTGATCTAAAATTCTTTGCTCCATGTCCCTTTGCAACTTCAACCGATCATCTTCTAAACGAAATCTTTCTTCATTCCTTTGAGTCCTATTTAATCCATAAAAGACTCTAGGGTCACTTAAAGTTCTATCAATCGCTGCGACACCTCTTTGAGAACTTATATTTTCTAAACCGACATCATATCGAGCTCTAGAAACTTGCTCGTTAATTCTTCTTTGGGTTTTTAAAATTTCGGCATCTGATTTAGCTTTTTCTGTCGCAATTAATTTATCTAATCTTATTTTTTCATCAGCTACAGCTTTCGCCACCTCTGTTTCTTCTCTAGCGGTTTTTTGAAATAAATCAAAATTATCTAAAGCTCTTTTTCTTTCAGCTAAAGCATTTTTTATTTTTGTTTTTGCTTCAGAATTCGTGTAAGCGTCCACTTCTTTTTGAGCAGTCTGTAATTCTCCGTAAGCTTCTTTTATAGATTCTAAAACAGGATCTCCCTCTTTCAAGGTTTTGTATAAATCTGCAATTTTGTTTGCAGCATTAGTTATGTCTTTTTCTGTATCTAATTTGGTTTCTCTTTGAACCATCATCCCACCGGGAGTTGCCCCTAATTGAGTATATATTTTTGCTAAACTATCTTTTGCTCCCTGCAAAGCGCCTTGCCTACCTTGCTCTAACACAGACTGTATATCTACATTATAATTTCCAGCTTGAATACTCGGTAAAATTTGCTCAAAAGCTTTGCCAGACAATTCAGATCTGCTCAAATTATCCTGAAACACTTTAGTTATGCCTTCTGTGTTCTTTCTTAAAAATGCAGCTCTATCGTCATTTTGCTTTAAATTAAAATCTCTAAAACCTCTATTAGATCTTTCTAAAGCTTGATTTTCTACCCTTGAAGCGTTTTCTTGTTGCAGTTGGTATTTCTGAATATTTGGGGTATTACCGATTATAAAAGAAGCCATCTGATCATTAACAGAATCAGCAAAATCATTTAAAGCAGAATCTATTTTATTAGCTGATTTCGCTCTTTCGAAAATCGCTTTTGCATTTGAATCTAATTTAGAAAACGTTTCATTTAAGTCTCTAAAAATAGAATTAAAAGTTCTTCGAGCTACAGTAGAAGCTTTTATTCCTTCTGTAAATAAATCTCTAGTTTTAGTCCCTTTTTGAAATTCTTCAATAATTTTCTTAAAATCTGCTCCATTAGCCAAACTCGCAGCAAAATTTTCCACTATATCATCATATAAAGCAGTATTTTCTTTTGTTATATCTAAAAATTCAGCAGCTTTTTTAGATAATTCTAGAAAAGCTTCTTCCGCTCCCGCTTCTCCAAACTGAGAATCACTACCAAAAACTACATTATCTTTCTTAGCTTCTATACTTAACCTATCTATTTCTTTTTGTTCTGACTCCAAGGACAATAAATCTGGTCCCATCGAAAAACCAAATGGCCCAGCTGGTGTTGTACCAAGAGCTTGTTTAGCTTCTTCTATCCTGTTTTGTTTATTTAAAGCAACTGAATATAATCTTTCAAAATCTTTAAAAAACCTACTTACTTCTGATTGTTCTCTTCCTGCTGTTGCATAGTTTAATTGAGATCCCACAACATCAGGACTTCTCGAAAAATCTGACGATAAGAACGCCTGACCAGAAGATCTTCTTGATACTAAAGCTGTATACTGCTGCAGACGCATATTCATTTGCTCAAGATTCCCGCCCGTTTTAGCAAAAGCAGTCTGAAGATCTGCATCTTTTATTAGATCAAAGTTATTAGCTAGACCTTTAGTAGCTTTTTCTATTTCAGTATCTGAAGCTCCAGAATCTATTAAAGAAGATAAACTTTTTTGCTGGTTTATGTAGGAACTTGCTGCATCTATACTTTTTTTAGCTTCTTCAGCAGCTTTAGCATTTGCTTCTGCTAGTTCTTCAGCAGATAATCCTGCAGCGTTAAAGGCAGAAACTACACCTAAACCCGCCCCAGCGATTCCACCTAAAAGTCCACCAAAAGGAATATTGAGAGAATCACCTATAGCAATACCAGTACTTACTGAAGTTAACCCAGTACTTAAAGCGTTTTGACTCCCTCTTTCAAGACCAGACATATCAGATCTCTGTCTATCCCCGAAAACTGCTTGCTCAAGTAAACCTGCTGCCATTGGCCCAGCAAAAGCTAAACCAGCTGCGCTAAAACGGTTACGCTTATTGTTTTGGTCTGTATTTGTTTTATTAGAAGATGTATTTTTCTTTGTCGAAGATGTATTTCTATCTACTGCAGTTTTATTTTTCTTTTTTGACTGTGCTAAAGCGTCATTTACTGAATCTAAAGCTTTGGTAGATCCAGTTGCAGCGTCAATAGCTCTAGCGTAAGTCCGCATGTCTTGACGCAAATTATTTCGCTGATCAGTAGTCAGGTCTGCAGTTGTTTTTAATTTCCTCATCGCTCCCTGCAACTGATAAAAAGATTGCTGCAGCTGGCTACCAGATTTTGACAAATTACCTATACCTGCCGCTTGAGCTGTTATCGTGTCTTTTGGAGCGAAATTAGGAACGAATCCACCATAAACCATACCAGCAGCACTTTGATTCCCATAAGAATCTTTCAAAGCGTTACTTAAACCTCCATGATCTGCTATCGCTGATGCAAATGTAGGTTGACTAGTATTTCTAACATGAGGAAAAGGAGTGTTAGAGTAAATCGCTTTTTCACCGCTAATAGATTCCTCTAAATCCATTACTTCTCCTTTATAGGCAAGATTAGGTATAAAACCATTACTAGCTCCTCTTCCTTTAGCTTTAGTAGTTCTGAAAATGTAATTTTTCCATTTTCTTTTTGGATTAAGGATTTCAGGATTGTTTTTTAGCGCTTGAATAAATTTATTTTGAAGACCAGCAAGAGTGTCACCCTTATCTCCAGATTTCATCTCGTACATTTCTCCAGCAGACAATGAATAACCATCAATAGTGGAATTTCTTTTGCCTTTTAATAAGTTGCCATTTATTGCATCGGGTCTTGCCGGTAAAGCAAATGGAGCTCCTAAAGAGGTAGTACCTTTAATACCTGACCTAAGAGAATTTAAAATATATTTTTCATAAGTGCTTCCTTGGGTCTGGTTAAAAGTTTGACCTTTCGCAGCAGAACCCTTTGCCCTAAAAGCTTCTATATCCCATGGAACATAAACTTGCTTATAATTTAAAGAATTTACAAAAGAGGCTCTTTTAGCTTTTCTAGCATCTATTTTAGAGCCTGAAGTAGTATAACCCATTGCAGCAGCTTCGCTTCCAGAAAGAGCCCCTGATTTTAAACCTCTAGCTATAGCAGAATTATTTAACTTGCCTGTAAAAGGATCTCTATAAGCAGCCGCGAAATTAGGAATGAAGCCTGATGAACGTTTTGATTTTTGAGATTTTGCTTTAGGAGGAACTAATAATGTTAAAGGTCTTGAAAAAAATATGGTTTCTTGTTTAGCATTATTATAAGTCTTTGCCTTAGAACCTATGGCTTTTGCAATTAAATTTTCTAAGGTAAATTTACCTACTTTAGCTTCTTTATTTCCCTGAAAATCAAATCTAGCATTAAGATCAGTATTTCTGGTATAGCTTTTATCTTCAGCTATTTTTCTTTCGAATAATTCTCCAGCTATATTATTGACCAACCCTGTTTTTTGTCTTTCAAAATTAACTTGCTTATTCGACATTAAGGAATCAACCAAAAGTTTTGGATTTTCTTTAGAAGATTTAAAGTTTTTACTCTTTTCTAAATTTTTGCTCCATGTTTTTTGACTAAACCTGCCTCGCCCACCTGCAGGTAGAAATGTTGCTACATTCTTGCCTTTAATTATCTTTTCAGCTTGTGATCTGTATTGTCGATTAGTTTGGTTTGTTATCTCTTTTATATTATACATCAAACCTTCGACACTATCAGTTATTTTGCCATTAGTTTTGTAATCCGCTACCCGTTCGATTTGGCCCGCTTCACTAGGAGTTATTCGCAAGTCATCTAAAGAACCTGTGAAAGCTTTCTTTTTATTCTTTGGGTTCAAATTCACTATTTTATCTGTTTTCACAAAATTAGGAACAAACCCATCATACACATATGGATTTACTCCAGTTTGCCTTAATGATTCAACTCTATGTAATCTTCCTGCGCGAGAAGTTTTAGGAGGGTTAATAAAAGGTTGAGCAAAGCCGGGAACATATTTAACCTGTTCTGCAGTATTCATCACTCCCCCAACTGGAGAATTAATTACTTTACCGGGCATATAACCCCCAGCTAAAGCCCCAGATCTTTCAGCTTGTTTTGTCGAATTGGGAATAAAACCACCACTACGAGTTTTTCCAGTTTGTAAACCTCTAGAACCTATACTAACACCTTGAGTTCTTAAAGTAGCAGCTAAACCACTTGCTATCGTTTTTTGTTTTTGATATTCAGCTGTTTGTTGTTTCGCTACGCCTAATAAAATTTCTGCTTGCCTTTTTTGGTTACCATTAGCTGCTAATAAATCTCTTGAAACTGCGTTTTCTTGTTGAAGAATACCTAAAATAGCTTGTTCTAAACTTTGTCTTTTTTGAGTTTCTGTTGTAATACCTGCTAATTGAGGTAAAGCTTGAGCCACATAAGTAAAAGAATTTTGAACTAATTTAAATAACGTATAAAAAGCAGCCACAGCACCCGGACCACCCAAAACATTCCTAATACCTTTTAACAAACCATTAGCGAAATCACTAGCAAGACCTTCTCCAGTTAACAAACCAGTAAAAGTTTCTAAAATTGAATTTGCAGCTTTAGCTGCGCTTTTAGCCAGCGGCTCAAATGTTACGCTACCAATAGTAGAAGCTAACTGTTGTGCATTGTTTCCTGTTTGGACTAATAGAGCTGAAAGAGTTTGATTTAATTGCGCATTAGCTCTAGCGGCTTCATTAGTAGCTTGTGAACCTTTAGCTAAAGCACCATTATATATGCTTTGCTCAGAATTTAAGTCACTAATTATAGCTTTTAAAATATTAACCTGATAAACACCAGCAACTTGTTCTGATAATTGAGCTCTTTGCGCGTCAGCTAATTTATCGTAAGATGCCGCAAAGTTTTGTAAAATTAAAGCAGCAGGTAATGTATTTCCTTGAACGTCCCTAACGGCAACATTAAATTCTTCTAATCTATCTAAAGTGTCACTTCTTTGTAAACGAGTAAATATAGTTTTTAAAGCGTTACCTATAACAGCACCACCCCTAGCAGTTTTTTGCTGAGCTGCAGAAATTAAAGCATTTAATTGGTCAATATCTACCCCTGCCTCTTGAGCAGCTTGACCCGTACGAGCCAAACCTTGTGATAAGTCCCTAGCGCTAACAGCGAAAGATTGTTCAACTGCTACTAATTTATTAAGAACTTGAGTTGTAGTAATTCCACTTTTAGAAAATCCGTTAACAGTTGCAGTTAGAGCTGCGACTGAAGCCTCTGCTCCTAAACCCGCTAAACGAGTCAAAGTAAGAGCGTCATTAGTTCTTTTTAAGGTTTCTGAAGCGTCCAGACCTTGACGAGAAAATTCAAGTAAAGCTTTTGATGCATCATTGAAAGATGTAGCAGTTCTTTTGCTAATATTAAACAACTCTTTTCCAAAAGTCTGTAAATCAGATGTAGTTAATTGCAAAATACGATTAACGTCTGCTAAATTCTTTTCGACTTCTATACTAGCTTTAGCTAAAGATCTAAAACCTGCTACAGCAGAACCTAAAACAGCAGTAGAAGCACCGAAAGCAATAACACGGGCATTAGAAGCTGCCATCGCTGCACCGAAATCATCTACAGCGCCTGAAATTCTACCTAAAGGCTGAGTAAAAGAACGCTCGTTGATCTTTAAATTAATAGAGTTCGAACTAGCAAACCTTCTATTGTAAGCATTTACTCCCTGATTAATTGAGTCAACTAATTTCTTTTGATCGGCTGATACGTTTACCTGAACTGCCATATTACACTATTTACACTGAAAAGTAATAAAAAAGCATAACTAACCAAATAAATTCATCATATCATCCATAGAAAGAGACCCGCCTTTCTTTTTAGCTTCTTCAGATAAAGAAAGAGTGTCTTCACCTTTTGACTTAACTCCTAGATATTCTAAATCTTCCGTAGTTGCCCCTACTAAAGATTCGGCAGAATAATCTTTTTCGTCATTTTTATCTTTTACTTTTTTAACGTTTTCATTTGCGTTAACGTAATCAATTATTTTTTCTGGATCTTTTTTAATATATTCGGGCATTTTATCATTATTATTGAAGATATTTTTAAAGTATCTAGAATAGATAAGAAGTTTTAATTGATTATAACTCAGATCACAAATAGCCTTGCCGTAAAACTCCTGAGAGTTTTCAGCAAATGGCATATATAAATTATAAAAATCTTGCAATACAATGTGTTGAATAGAATCATCATTAATACCAGAATATACTAAGTTGTATTCTTTGATTATTTCAAAAAGATCTTCAGATTGAATATTATCAAACTCTTCTTCCGAATAAGCCAAGTAATTTAAATCTCGATCTTTATATAAACATTTCAATATATAAAAATCATTAACTCTTTCTTCCGCGTAAGCTTCAGAAGTTCTAGAAAATAAAGCAGCCCTTGAGTTTTTTAAATCATTAAGTTTGACAAGAGCAGCATCTATATCATCATTGACTCTTTCTATTTCTCTTTTTAAATGTAAAACCTTTTTATTGTTTTTCAATTGCTCAATAAAAGATTCTTGTTCTGTTATTCTGCTTTCTTCTTTTTGACTCCACTCTCCTTCTTCAATTAATCTTTCAAGAGTTTCTTCATGAGTTGGCACACCTCTTAATTTAGCTTCTTGAAAATATCTATCATAAACATCATCTATGTCTACTTGATCATCAAAAGATATGTGCTTTAAATAAAAAGAATTCCCTAAAACTTTAACCTTAGAGAATCCTTTTTTTATGTCACGAAAAGCTCTTCTTAAAGAGTCATGATTTTGTTTTTGCTTTTTTTGGCTTTGATTTTGGTTTTGCTGGTTCTGCTGCTCCTGTTTCTGATTCTCTTGGTTCTTCTGGTTCTGTTGACTCTTCTGGTTCTGTTGGTCCATCTATTTCTTGGATAATTTTATTAAATTCTTCAGTATCTACATTACTGGTGAAAAACCAATAACTAACAATACTAGCTAACTTACTATAACATTTTTGATATATTTCGTTTTCAGAATCTTCGTAATCAAACATTACAGCTTCTCTTTGCTCGAAGTTCTTACCCGGAAAAAGAGGCTCGAATTTATCACTCATTGTTTCATCTCTGTAATAAGTTAAATTCAAAACATACCACAAGATAGATTTATTCTGAGCTTTAACATCTGCTGTGTGATTAAAAAGAGTAATGTAGCTCGTTTCTTTTTCCATTAAAGTTTTGCGCTTTAATAGAATTCTAGAAGTAATAGAATCGATCTGAGCTTTCTCTTTGTCGTTTCTTTCAGCTTCAGGCTTTAAATTTAAAATAGTTAGTTCTGCTTGTAAATCTCTTAAATCATCAGCAGAATCGACCATCGTTTTAGCATCAGATTCACTAATTAAGCCTCCCGTATCAGAATATTTATTCAAAAGCATGGCTTTCGTAAGAATGCCGCTCCTAATACATTTACTCATTTCAACACTAAACTCCATATCAGCTTCTTGCATCTGACGGCGAGAAGCCTGATTAATTTGAATTTCCACTGGAATCTCTTTCGTAACAGTTTCCTTATAGCGACGAGTAGTTTCTTCGCCTTTATCATTTTTAACTGTTTCTGTTTTTTCTTCCTCAATCTCAGCAGATCTTTTAATCTTAAATGTATGTAAAATTTTGGCCATATTTTTTGTTCTCGTATATAATATTTATTATTCTAAAGTTTTTCAACCAGTGTAAAGATAAATATGGCAACAAGCTTAATATCAACATCAGAAAGAGCCGCATTGAATTCAGTAATGGATGATATTCATGAAACTTTTGCTAGAGAAATAACTGTTTACAAAGAAGCTTCGAAAGTTGTTATTATAACTGATCCTAATTTTAATCCGCTATATGACACTGGGGAACAAACTACTTCATATGTTAATACACCAGTTTATAAAACGTTTAAAGTTAGAATTCAATATGAAGACGATATTGCAAAAAGATACTGGTCAGACGCAGGTATGCAATCACAAATCAAACTTGAAGCTATTGTAGGAACTGTAAGGTTAAAGATTTTATCTAGTGATTATGATTATATAAAAGATGCTAAAAGGTTCGATGTGGACGGCAAAAGATATGTATTAAATTCATCTTTTAGACCTCACGGACTATTTGATAATAAGTATTATACAATATATTTAAAACCTGATTCATAATGAGTAACGAATTTTCAAGATTTTTCAGAAGTTTAGAGAGAGACAAGCAATACACACTAAAAAGAAATGCCATTGTTAAAAAAGAATTTGATAGAATAAAAAAACAAATGATAGATGAGTTTGATGCTCACCCTATTACTCAAGAAATAGAAATGGGGATAAATGCTCCAAATCTATCTAATACATTAAATGGCATAACTAATTTATATTCTTTTATAGGTTTTGATTCTGGCTCTAAACCAATTGATCCAATTAGACAGTTATTAGAAAAATCTACTTTCAGAATATCTAGTGGAGGTAAATTGCTGGCTACAGCAACTTTTGAAATTCCTACAGCTAAAATGATATTTACTGCCACACCTATGCCTTGGGCTGACGGAAGAAGTTGGGCAAAAGGAATAGAAAGAGGTATATCTGGTTTAGGCTATTATATCAAAAAAAGAAAAAACAGCAGATCAGGCTTAGGGGTGCAATCTCAAACTAAAATTAGAGGCGGTTTAAAATTTCAAAACACAAAATACATATCAGCATTAATAAATAAATACGAAAGAATATTCAGAGATCTTAATAAAAAACAATTATGAAACCAACATTTTACCATGATGTAATGACCAGTTTCTTTTTGTGGTTCGACAACTTCTTAATGAAGAAAGTCGATGCTTACAAAACGTACACAACTAAATTTTATAACTACAATGACGAAAGATTAGGGAATAGTAAAGTTGTTTACGGCTCCCCTTACAAACAATTTGTTTATGATCATAGCATAACTGGAGCTACAATCCCAAGTGGTTTAACTATAGACGGCTCTTTTGTTCCTACAGGTACTAGTGGAATGAGATTTGATTTTGATAATGGTAGAGTTATTTTTAATAGTGGAGTAAACACTGGATTAGATGTTTCTGGAACTTATACAGTAAAAGAAATAAATAGTTATATTACAGACCAAACAGAAGAAAAATTAATTATTGAGAATAAATATATAACAAATAGCAGATTTACAGTCACAGAAGATTACATCAAACCTTATACGCCTTCTACTCCAGCAGTTTTCGCTTCGATGCAAGAAGCTTCTAATAGACCTTTTTCTTTTGGGGGTGAAGATGAAACAATTTCTCAAGTTAAAATAGTTGCTTTTTGCGAAAATCTTTATCAATTAGATGGCATATTAAGTACATTTACAGATTCTTTTAATGAAATCATAGCTAAAGTCCCTACTCATTCTCATCCAATAGGAGAATTTGGAGCAGTAAAAAGCGGAGTATACCCCACGGGATATGATTATGAAAATGTAAAAACGGCTCACTCTTCAAATATTCTTTTTATTTCTGATGTAGACACTTCTAAAATAAAAGATAGCAACATAAAAGAACTGAACCCAGAATTAAATATAGGGTTTGTCGATTTTGAAATAAAAGCTTTCAGATACCCTAGATTATAAATTTCACAAAACAACGCAAAAACTGTAAATAAATATAACAATTTAAAATAAAAAAACATTATGGCAAGAAATCGTGTAATATATCAAAGTCAAGCTTTATTCATCGCTCCTAGCGCTACTGGTGCTCAAATTAGTGGAGTTAAGGCGGGCGGTACTGGGCCTATAACGGCCGCTCCTTTCGGACCTCAGGATAGTGGTTCTCTAGGTTCTGGCATTTCTTTACTAAAGAAAATGGATCGTATTCAAAGTTGTAATTTCAACTTCACAATTAACCGTCAAGATGTCAATGAGTTTGGTAAATTAGCTCGTATTGACTCAATCATCAATGAACCTCCTACTGTTGGTTTAGATTTTAGTTATTATGTAACTGACGGTTTTAATGAAAGATTATTAGGCTTCAACGTTACTGGAGTAGTAGACGGTCAAGCTCCCGGCGGCACTTCAATTGATACAAATACGGCTGTTAGTGCGCAATGTATTTCTGGTTTATTATCAGATCTTCAAGGTAATAACTACTATATTCTTACAGTTGACGAAGGTGAAGATGTAGTAGGAGGCACCGTTTTAGGTGGAACGTCGAATGTTGTATCAATAGGTAACGGATTTATAACGGATTACTCTTTTGAGGCTTCAGTTGGGGGTCTTCCAACAGCATCAATAACAGTAGAAGCTTTCAATATTAAAACTGATACATTCGCTACCACAGTTTCAACTGATGCAGACGCTATAGGTGGATCTGCAGTAAATAAAGTTTTAAATTCATTTGTTAGCGGTGATAGCCCTGCAGTTAATCTTTTTAATACTCCTGCAGAAAAATTCACAGCTATAGGAAAAGCTTACAAATTAGATCAATCTAGACAATTTGAAGGCACTATGCGCACAGCAGAAGGCGTTAATTTCACAGGTTTCACAACTGGAGAAAGTTTGATTAGTGCGCTAAGGCCCGGAGACATTACACTCTCCTTCCCCGAAGGTGATGGTTTTGTAGCAATTAGTGGATCTAATCAAGCTCATATTCAATCTTTCAATTTCTCAATACCTTTATCAAGAACAGTTTTACAAAGACTTGGTAGTGTTTTCGGTTATACAAGGGTTGTTGATGTTCCAATTAACTTTGATTTAAGTATTAGCGCAGTTGTTTCTGAATTAAGAGAAGCTAATCTATTTGATATCATGGCTGAAAATCAAAAGAATAATTTCACCTTGACTCTTAATGATAGTAATGCAGCGACTCCAAAACCTAAAATGCAATACACAATTAAAGGAGCTATTCTTCAATCTGAAACATATTCTGAATCAATTGGAGATAATCAAAGTGTAGATCTTGTTTACACTGTTCAAGTTGGTGGCGCAAATGATACTACAAACGGAGTATTCATGTCAGGAAATTATAAAGATCAATTAGACTCAATAACTTCTGGATTCTTTAAATTAGGAACAGCTAAGTTAGATTAATATTAAACCTTAAAAGCAAAAAACCCCAACCTTATGGTTGGGGTTTTTTTTATTCGTGTAGGTTTATTTAGTAACAAGTTCCAGAACCAGTGACTAAACCTTCACCATCTAAACCTGCTACTTGAACAGGCGCGGCTCTGTAAATTTTATAATGAGAAGTTAATTCGTCTAGTTCTTCTTTAGCATCTTTAGCTAGACCTCTATAAGTTTTAGCTAATTCATTTTTATTGGTTCTGGTTATAGCTGTATCGCCTTCTCGCAAGCTAACAAAATCAACAGAAGAATCTACACCTCTCAAAACTTGCCTAGTTTTCTTGACATAAAATTCATGCAAATACATTTGTTTATAAATAGATCTTTCTTCTTGTTGGAACTCACCTGTAGGAGCAAAGTTGCTACCCTCTACATAAAAATCTGTAAACAGTTTTGTGTTTAATTGGCCCACGTTGTTAGCTAACCAACCGCTAATAAAATAAAACTGAGCATAACCACTATCATATTCAAACTCATTGCCAAATATTTCATCAGCTAAATCATGTACACTATAAGAAACCATATATTTATTTACACTTTTTAAAGGTTTAAAGAATTTAATATTTCATCTGTATTGAATATAGACTCTTCGACATAATAAGGGAACTCATGATAACTCCCAACAAAATCATAATCATAAAGATAGCTATCTACTCTTTTTACTCCTCCAGAAGCAGGTCTAGCAGAGATATTGTCATGGACATCATAACCAAACATTGCAGGACTAGTACCGATCCAAAGAACAGTAGAAGACATTTTGAACGCTGCTGCAGTATGCTGCAAACAAGAATCTATCAACAATCTTTTGCTTGAAACTTTAATCAAACTAAAAAGATCAAAATTACTAATTGACTCATCGACTCTTTCCACATCACTTATCATATATGAATTTTTTCTGCAAACCTGAATTATGTGGTAATCTTTTTTTGCAGCTTCTGCTATTTGCATAGCTACATTAGGCGGCATATCTCTAGTCCACGAATGCGCTTTTGATTGCGCGTTTTCATCAAATGGTCCTCCACTAGTATGAATAACAAAAACAGGTTTTTCTCTCTCCCATTTTTGAGTCAAAAACTCTTGCATTCCATTAGTTGGTAAATACGGGCAAATTTCTTTTTTTTCATAAGGTATATCATACATATTGAACCAAGTTTCGTACAATGAAGTTTTACGCATGATATGATCATTTTCAAAATAAGGCTCTTTACGAAAAACTATAGTATCTTTTCCATTAATATAATCATCGTAAAAATAAGGAGTGGCCCCAAATCTATAAACCCTATATATGTATTTATTATTTAAAAATATCTCAGGATAAGGGGATACAACAATAATTCTTCTATCAGGATATTTCTTTTTTAAATGAGTTACAACAGCAGTTGAAGCAATATTTTTACCTAAACCTCCTTCTACATGAAAAATTAAATATTTATCAGCGCAAGAAGCATTAGATGCGCCAATATGATTTTGTATTTTATACTCCATCCTTAATATATTAAAAACAATTTTATTTTTGTCAATTTTTTTTGCGAAACTTAATAGCTAAATCAACAATATCTATTATAATCCGAATCTAGATTTCATTGAGTTGTAGTTTGATAACACCTCTGTTAAATTTAGTATTCTTTTATAAATTTTTATACTAGCGACTT
>JAAHTH010000704.1_pt1 | contig 31376 bp, 42 predicted proteins | sample 6116091 | NCBI WGS metagenome assembly JAAHTH01 (sample SAMN13939990, study PRJNA603662) | sponge metagenome | isolation source: marine sponge | host: Mycale hentscheli | place: New Zealand | collected 2006
AAAACAAAACCAAAACACCCACAACCACAAACCCCAGCACCCCCCCACCCCCCCCGAAAGCCCTTTCGTTTCCTCTTTTTCGGCGTGAGCGTCTAATTCTTGTATTTTTAGAGTGGAAAGTTGCTCTGCATACTTAGCTTTAGCCTCAATTATCGCTAATTCTTGGGTATTAGCTTGTTTTTGCTTAAAAAATCCCAGAACTTCAGGTACAATCGATGTTCCAAACCCTAAAAGGGTTCCTAAAAGACTTATCATGCTTACCTCCAGAAGCTTTTAATGTAAAAAATTACTTTTTCCGGGCCATAAAGGCGGCTGCACCAAAGTAAGCGCTAACCACCCCCGCCATACCTATGTAAAAAAGGCTAAAAAGGTCCCCTAGGGCCTTAATACGGGAGTCTGGAAAGATGGGTAGGAAGACAAGAGCCGTAAAAACAAGCATGGATATCATTGCAATCCACGCCATGCGACGCTGAGAGTCCTGTTTTAACAGGTCGCTGCTTGCCTTTGCAGCTTGTATCTCAGCGTCAGAAACAACGCCGTCTTTGTCGGCGTCCAGGTCTCTACGTTCTGGGCTCATCCGCAGGCAATGTAACTACCGCCGCCGGTAGCCTTACCCATACCACGGGCTGTGGCCCTTTTCATGGTTGTCGGGACCTTTACGTCTTGAGACTTACCATAAGGAACACGGCCTTGACCCTTAATGTCCGCATACTCAACGGCTTTTTGGGGGTTACCGGGTTTGTTCGTAACGATCTTTACTGAAGCCATTACTGCCTCCTACTTTGCTGCTGTTTAAGAATTTCCCGTTCCATTGCGGAATTAATCCTAGCGGCTGTCTGTGCTTCTTGACTTTGAAGCCGCTGGTTAAATTGTTGGTTCCGCATCTCCATTCCTGCCTGATCAAGCTGAAGTTTTGCTTGATCCAGCGCAGCATCGCTTTGTTCGGACTGCGCCTTAATCTGAAGCTCCTGCTCCTTGAGTTGAACAAGAGGATCAGGTCCTTGACCTTGGTTTGCCACCTGCTGACTAAGTTGTTTAAGCGTCTGCATACCTTGAGCAATAAGCTGTGCCGTCAAGCTTTCTATCTGTAGCATCTCTTCTTCACTCAAAGGCTGCCCTTGGCGCTGACCTACCTGCTGTAGATATTGAACCATAGCTTGTTCAGAAGCTTCAATACGCACATGCTCCATAATATGTTTTTGAAGCGACACTGCTATCTGCGGTGCAGCACCTACCATGGGGGTAGAGCCAAAGACCATATGCGCCATAATGTGAGCCTGATGATCTTGTCCCTCGAAAGCCTTGAGCGGCACCATGTCTAAGGCGTTTATGTTCTCTTGCGCTGGATCTAAAGGAGACGGGTCTTCTTCAATATTGCGGCGCAATATCTTGTCTACGTCACGAACCCCTAGCGCCTCATACATGTCACGCAATACTTCGTGCATGTTGTGCATTTCTGGAGCGGCTTGAGCTAGCTGTAGTTTTGTCTGCGCCAATGCAATCCGCTGTGCCTGACTAAAGATGTTTGGATCAGAAACGGGGATAACGTCCACACGCTCGTCAAAATCTTCTGACATAACGGACGCATCCGCACCCTCAACCGTGTACGGATAACTCTGTGGTAAGTAGTCCGCAATAACTCCAGATAACAAACGTAGCTCTTGGCGTAGGGCATAGTGCATCCGCTTGTGTACAGCGGACATAATCCGTGAGCCCTGTTCCAACAATGCAACCGTCGTCCCCACAGCAGCCTGTTGGTTACCGTCCCCAACCTTCATGTCTGTAATCGTGGCAAAGCGACGACCTGCGTCCACTACAAAACCAAGAAGTTGAAATAAAGTCTGGTCTGGACCCTTGAAAGGTAGAGGCATCAGACTGTCGGATAACCGACCACCGGGCGCGTCTACGTCTCTAAACTCACCGGGCTGGATGGGATCATCATCATCCCTAATCCGCATGCCACGGGCCTTGAAACCAGCAGGCAGATTGGAGAGAGTGCCAGCGTCGATAAGTTGACGGAGCGCCGCAGTGGCCGTCCGGGAAAGGCCACCGATGGTGTGTATTAAACCTAACCCGTAAAAGCCAAATCCTGGCAAGAACTTGTAATGCACAAAATACTGTATCTTTTTACGAAGTTCATCATCCTCGCGGTAGTTGCGTCGAATGGACAGGACTTGATCGTTGTCTAGGGACAACGTAACTATGTACGGGATCTTAATACCAGTTGGTTCACCATCTTCGTCAGTATCTTCGTACCCCTCTAAGTCTAAATCAACATGACATTCAAGGATAGAGCAGTCGTAGTCAATTTGAGACGGGGACGAGCCGTCAATTTTATCTATCTCATCTTGTACGCTATTTGTATCCGGGGTCCCTGGTACAACAGAAACGTCCCTGTAGAAGCCTGCAATTTGCAACTTGCGTAAGTCGTTCAAAGACATTTTTACGACTTGCGAGATGTTGGGGCACGTCTCTAGGTCAGACGTGTCGTAAGGCACCACCAAGTTTTCTGCGGGGACAAAGCGGCTAACCGCACGTCCCAACATTTCGTCGTAATACACTTTCTTAAAGGTAGAGCCTGCAAGCGGCAGATAGAAGAGCATCTGATCAAACTCAGGAGTATACTCCTCCATCACGTCCGTGATGTAGTAATTCATAAATTGTTGTACGCGCTGAGATTGCTTTTCTTTGTCGGTGGTCTCTGCGCCGAGGACTACGCCCCTAACCGGACCACGCGCCGGAAGCATTTCATTAAAAGCTTGCGCTTGAAACTGAGTCGCAGCTTCCGCCAGCAGCGGGTGCGTGACACCCGTTGCACCACGGAAAGGTTGCGTCCTTTCGTTGTAAGAAAATCCCAGCAATTCCAAACCGTCAGCATAAGCATCTTCCCACTCCTGTCGGCTAGACTTATTAGCTTCAAATTCATCAAGAAGCATACCAGAAATAGCGCCTAACTCTGAGTCCGAAATGTCCTCTGATAGATTAGAAAAAAATTCACCGCTATCCGGGCGCATCTCTTGTGGGTCAAAATCAACGACGGTATCTTCGCCGTCTTCGTAAATTTCTATCTCTTCAGGCGTATCCTCTGCGATCATCTCTACGACGTCATTGTCCATTGAGCCCGGAAGCTCTACCTCAATCTCCGCCGCAAGATCCTCCTCATCTAATTGAGAGGGGACATTGGTATCCATTAAGCCGCCCACGGGCTGTGGTTTTCTCGCCATGGATCACGTACCTTTCAAAAGCTATACGCTTTTATATCATTACGTTTGTTTTTGGGCAACGGGAGGATGCGCTCCGTTGTGCATGCTCAATTGACGCTCCATATCACGCCTTAATTGTTTAATTGCTGCCTGCATTTCTGAAGTTTCGCGGTTGTGAGAAGCTAAAGCCGATACACTGTTTATCTCCGCTAGCGTTTTTACCTTAGAAGAAATGACCTCGTGTCCGCTTTCTAAGAAGTCTATGCGCTTGTCTATTTCTCTGAGCCGCTTCTCTACATCGCTCAACGACTCAATAATAGACTTAATCTGCATCTTACCGACAGCGGCAGCCCCCGCTACGGAGAAAAGAATGCCCCCTAGCGTAATCAGAAACTTTACGTCTACTGCGCCGTCCATCACTTATTAGCCTTGAGGTACAGCAGGAGCATTATCATGCACGCGATAAATATACCGACGACGGTGAACTTACCTGATTCGATAAAAAACTTCTGCCAAAAAGTTTTAGCGTGTAACTTTTCTTCGGCCTTGCGTTCTGCCTCTTCTTTCCTCCGCTTCTTTTGTTTTATAACAGCTTCTTTTTGAGCCTCTAAAATTTCATCCCACGTGTTTGCGCCAAAGCGCTTGTTTATCTGAATAGAAAGTCTTTTTATATCCTCCTCTTGCTGTTTCTCCGCCAGCTTTGCCGCCGTGATATTAGCAAGGGACGTCTCATCATCATCTTCGCCAAGCCGAAACTTAATTAATTTCTGCCATGCGGGAGGCGGCTTTTTATTTTGAGCTTCTTTGATACGTTTCTTCGCAGCACCGTGCGTTTTGAATAACATATCTATATGAGTAGCAATAGACGATACATCGTCTGCCGATTCAAGGGCGCTCCTCACACCACTGATTGCAGATTTTACTGCGGCGAACCCGCCCGTTACCGCTGCTAGAGTTAATGGGTCCATGGCTTTACCCGCCGAATTTGTACACGTCTACGCAGTCGATTACGAACCCCTTAGATTCCTTGTACTCTAAACCAATCTTCTTACGGGCCTCTGCTTCATTCTTCGCTTCAACGTCAAAATAGTGTGTGTCTTCCCAGGCAGCTTGCTCCGGTTCTACATCGTCACCAGCGCGGACTTTATCTCGGATAAACCTGTTATACACTCCTACCTGATACGTCGTCATCCAAACATACTCTTAGTCATAAACATGCCTATGCCCGCAGAAGGTGCTGACATAGATGTCGTAGGCATGATCCGATTGACCTGTGAGATGACACGAGGGTCCGCCTGCTTCATCAACATATCAAGGTCGCCCGGTATGCCAGCTTGTTTCAAGAGCCGTGATCCAAGGGCCACGGACCGTGGGTCGTTCTTCGGCATGACTTGCGTAACGGTTACACTCTCCGTCATACCCATTGGTTGTACGTCACCACCATGTCCGAAGTTCATCTGATATCCTACCCTTCCTCGTTTATCATCCGTAATAGGATTGTACCCCACATCGACACTCGCGATACCTGGACCTACAGGCGTCTTAAAGTAAGCAGAGTAGTCCGTCGTATCCATGCCGCGAGTACCAAAAGTTTCACGGTCCGGGGCACCATATTGTTGTAGCTCGTCCGAAAACTCAACTTCGCCGCGACTGTACTGTCCAGATGCAGCGCCGCCAAATTCTGTGTCACCTGTTCTAAAATCAAGACCAAACTTGCCTTGGAACTGGTCCATGGTCTGTTCAATATTCCCGTCGTCATCTGGAAGATCTATCGGAAAATTTCTGCCTGTCCGACTACCTTCACCAAAGAACCGAGGCGTAATCTCAAAAGCGCCCACTTTAAAAGTTCCACGGTCCGGGGACCCCGCGCCTAGATTTACTTTTGAATCAGCCATTCACACACCTAATAATACGAGTGTACTTTTAAGCTCACTTCCTGATCTTCCCATTCATCAGAAGGCAACCTCACAAAATTCCCTTGACGGTAGCGCATAAGCGCCTGCGTCATGCTATCTACTAAGTCATCATATTCCCCATTGGGAAAAGCCGCAACTTCTTCTATCATCTCGTCCGCAAAAACTTCGTCCGGGGCCCACACCATACCTGCCTCAAAAAGAGGTGATACAGAGTGTACCCGAGTGACCTTGTCCGCACCCTTCGACGGCGTGAAGTTTACAACAGGTATGCCCGTCTGGCGTAGTTCCTGTGTCAAAGGTAGTCCACTTGCCTTCGCTTCCACGATGACTGTGTCGGGGTCCCAATAATTATATTGTTCATACGCGACTTCCTTCAACTCAGGAAAGTCCCAACGGCCCTTCTTACTGTCCAACAAAATCAGATTTGGTGCGTCCCCTTCGTCAGGATGAAATACACCCCACGTGGTGATAGCAGAAAAGTCCGCCGTCTCGCGCTTACTAAACGCCGTATCATAACTCTGTATGACGTATTCCAACTGAGGGATAACATCCCTTTCCCAACGCTTCCACCAGTCCCTCGGTATAATCGCGTTCTCTTCACCCGTAGGGTTCTGCTGATACTGCGCGTTCCACTTACTCGGGGGTATAGATGCGCGGACAGCGGTCAGATCTTCGAGGCTCCAGAACTGGGGCCAGCAAGGTTCGCCGCTCTCAAAAATTGCAGGAAGTTCCACGACCTCCCATTGATCCGCTAAAGGGTCTTTAGCCATGGACCGTAGTAACTGACCCGTCATGTCCTTTTCAGACCAACGGGTCTGCACCAATACAATAGACCCTCCAGGCTGGAGCCTTTGTCGGGGACCCGCAGTGTACCACTCCCACGCATCGTCAAACCCGTTGTTCGACATTGCCGTCTGTTCCGAGTGCGGGTCATCAATGACAACTAAGTCACCACCACGGCCCGCGAGGTTCGATCCAACGCCAACGGCAAAGTACATTCCACCACGGTTCGTGTCCCACCGACCAGAGGCTTTGCTGTCTGCTGCTAGCTTTACGTCCGTGAAGACTTCTCTGTATTCGTCAGTCTCTAAAAGGTTCTTGACCTTACGACCAAAGTTTACCGCAAGCTCTGTCGTGTGCGTCGCTTGGATGATCTTCATTCGCGGATTACGGCCCATCATCCAGGCCGGGAACAAAAAGCTAGCAAACTCTGACTTCGTATGGCGTGGGGCCATGTTGATTATTAGACGTTTTAACTCGCCCCGCGCTACGCGCTCAAACTTTTCTGCGATAATCTTGTGGTGCCGTCCTGCGATGAACTCGGGCCACATTGCGCGGACAAAAGTTAGAAATTCATTTTGACATTTTTCATTGCGGCTTATCTGGGCCAAACGGAGTTCTAGCTTTAATCGCTTGGCATCTAGTTCCGGTGTAACATTTTGTAACATTCCGTGGGGGCCCCTGTGTAATGTTTCACGTGAAACATATGGGATAGATCTTACCTAAACAAGTCATATCAAAATATCACATATTGTTCGTGAAAAACATGGTCCTTGACCTCGTCCCGGCAGGCGTGGCCGCCCGCGATTTTTTGGCCGCCGCCGCGCCGGTCCAGGCACCGAAAATGACCCGATAGGCCGGGGCCCCTAGCCGCGATCCGTGCCGGGCAGGCAGATATCCGGCGGGGCTGCGGCACGCGATCCTGGCGACCTGGGTGCCGGGCCGGGCGGATCGATCCAAGGGCCGGGCGGTGACGTCCAGGCAAAAGAAAACCCCGGCACGCGATCCACGTGCCGGGGCTCTCGGACCTGGGGCCGGGTTAGGCTATGCCCATACGTCCAGGTCTTCGGGGTACAGTTCCAGCAGGTCCTCCGGGCGCGGCCCTCGCATCACGTCCGGCTCGTCACTGGTTCCCATGCCTTGGGTAGCCAGCATCTCATAAGCGGACTCATATAGAGCGGTGACGGTGCCGGGTGCCGGGGCGCGGCGGCCCATCCAATAGAACAGATCAGACTGATCCCAGTAATCGTCGTCGCGTTCGATGTCCCAATATTCTCTATTGATCATTGGGGCGGCCCTCCGAGGTTACGTCCCAAGGCAGGAAGGTATGGATGGTGTGAACATATTCCTGGGCCGCTTTCTTGGTCTTGTGGTAGGTGACTTCCCCGTCTGAATGCTGGCACTTCCAGCGTCCGGGTTTTACTTTTGATATAAGTCGCATAGCTCTTTTCTCCATTGTTAAAGTGTCGCGGCTCGGGGCCGCCCCATCGTTATCGCTTATTGTCGCATACATTGCAAGAGGGAGCGCGGCGGCCTGTAGGTTTCGCGGACCTGGGGCCGGGCGGCCTGGGCAAGCTTAACGGTATAAAAAAAGGGACGGCCCGGAGGCCGCCCCATCAAGGTTCAAGGCGTAAGGGTTTAGTCGTCCCGGTATTCGGGCAGATCGGCATGGTGGTCAATCCGCTCCCGGGCTTTTTCAAGCAAGGTAAAAAACTGATCAATGTCATGGTTGAACTTGCCAATAATCTCGAACGGTCCGTTTGGGTCTCGGTCAAAAATGGCGATCTCCCGAATGGGTCTCGGCTCGGTGCCCATCGCAGAAATGGATATCACCATCCCTTTATAGTCCAGGTGAATGTTGTTTAAATCAGTCATGTCTTCCCCTTCCTCATTAACGAGCATTTCATTAGAGCAATAAAACCTATTGATCTCCCAGGCCATGTTTAACCTACGGACCGGAGCGCATCTATAAGGACGTTAGCCACCTCCTGGACGGCCTCGGATTTTACTTCGGAAACGATGTCCGCCTGATCAAGCTTTCCCATCACGTCCTCGGCTAGCTGGTCGGTGTCCAGGTAGTTGTGTGCCACGTCCTCGGCGATGGCGTCCAGGTCCATTTTTTCGGCAACCTCGGAAGTTACATCGTCCAGGGGTAGCAGGTCGATAACATCGGAGGATTCCATCTCATAGAATGCGGCCTGGATAACGGGGACCATGGCTTTTGCAAAAGCTTTGGTTTCAAGGTGGCGCGTCTCAAATCGCTCCTGCCACCTTTGGGCGCGGTGCTTCTGCTCCGCCAGTTCTACCGTCAAGCGGTTAATGGTTTCCTCCGGGGTCTCAATTGGAGCGTCGGTGGTGTCGGTGGTGTCGTCTAAAATAGCGTTGTCCATAATAAATGGTCCTTCCATAAATGATGGGGCGCGGCGGCCCCGGTGGTTATGGTTGTCTTACATTATCCCATATATGTCAAACGAAAAAAGAGGCGGCCCGGAGGCCGCCCCGAGTTGGGAGCAGCAAAAGATCAAGCCGCCAGAATTCCCAAGGCTACCTTGTGCGCCTTCGCTTTTTGGGTTCCGCCGGTTCCGTCACCGAATAGATGGGAAGCAATGGCATGGTCCGTGCCTCGGTTCTTAATTGGGCGCTGATCGGCAAGCCATGTAACCGTGTTAAAGGCTCCCCATAGCGTCCTGTCCGCCGTCGCTAAATTGTAGCCTGGGTTAATACCCTCGGACGGGTCGTGTGTGACGTCCGCCGGAAGCTCCAGGCCTTGGGCCGCCGCGCTGGCTATCTTGTCCAGGCGGTCCGAAATGTAACGAGCCATTTCGCTTTCGTCCTCCTTACCTACGGCCACAAAGTCCTGGCCACGATAGTATGCAAAAGCTTTTCGGACGCCCTCGGGCCGCCGCAATTTGTCTCCGTCTTGCTTTTCCTTCCCACCTAATACGCGCTGGAAATATTCCAGGGCCTCTTGATCGGATAGGGCCCGGGCCGCCATCTCTTTTGCTACTGAACAAAACGCCCCAAAATTATCAGCATTTAATCCGAGGGCGGTCTCCACGGCCTCCGGGTCAAAAGCCACCCGGTGATCATGCCGGAATACTTCCCCGGCCTCCATGGCCATTGTAAAGGTGTTATTGCAAACAACGCGAAGATTTCCCGAGACAAAGGTATTAGCGTCTTTCCCGGTATGTGCCACCGAGAGGGTGGGGCGGCTGGATACTTCGTCTCCGTCTCCGATATCCTGGCGCAAATTGGTTTCTAATTGCACCCAAGCTTTTGCGCCGTCAAATAACGCGCCCGCCGTTATGATGTCGTAACCATAACGATCTCGGATACTGTCCGCTAATTTGAGGATGGTGCTATTTTGGACGGGTTGCCACGCCCCGGCGATATAAGGGCCGGTTATGTGGCCGTTGTCGGTACGCTCAATATAATAACTCTCATCAATTGGCGTTCCATCGGCGCGGTGGTTTGGGGTTACTTGCACCCGGTAGTTAAGCCCGGCCTCAATTCCCCACTGTTCAATAGGTGCGCCAGTTGGGATTGTTTGCGGGTTGGTTTCTCCGGCGTGCCAGGGGCGGGCGTCTTCCTCCCGATAGGCCATTGCAATTCGTCCGTCTAATTGTGTTGCTAATTCGTGTGCCATTGTAGTTTTCTCCATTGATAAAAATTAAAGGCATTATTGCCTGGGGGTGTTGTCTCATAATAACGCATATTACGCAAGCGCTATTTTTGCAGGCCGATATCTCCCGCAATATGCGGGCGCAATATAGAGCCGGGGCGTAGCGTCTTAACAAACGCCCGATGTTTTTCTGCGTCTGATATTTCGGGCGTCTTTCGTTTCGATAAATTACGCCAGTGAATAGCCACGTTTCCCATCCCGGCATAGCATCCGCCGGGCGTGGCGTTTTCGCCCGCTAATTTCTTACTGGGGCCGTGCGCTGTAAAAACAATAAAATAGTCGCGGTTGGGGCGGGCGCATAAAGGCGTGCCATTGCCGCACCGAGCGCACCCTATTCCAGTTGTTTCATCCGGGCACCGGACGCCCCGGGTGCCACAATCCGCCTGCAACGTCTTTTTATTTTTATTGCGGTATCTATCCCAATAATCATGCTGCACCACTGTTACAGCGGCGGTGCCATACAGATCCATAGCATTGGCGGCCATGTTTGGCGTTTCAGCGGAATAATTAAAAACACACTGGCTTTTGTCGCCAGTATTTTTCTCACCCCAAAAGCCGGGCATAAAATGGGTAAACAAGAAAGCGACGCCGTTCTTCGGCACGCTCTCCCGGACGGCCTTCTCGTATTCCCGGTCTATCTCATTGCCTGTGGTTACGTTAGGTTTAAGGGTGCAACTATTGGGGCACGTTCCGTACATGTTACCAGGGGCGGCCCTATATGTGACGGCAAGTCCTGCGGTCTTTTTTGCGCGACTTGTTTCAGTACAATTTAACATAGTGTTTTCTCCTATCTATGGGTTAACTCCCATACCTTATGCCAAAGAAAAAAGCCCGGGTCAAGCCCGGGCCTAAGTTTTATTTTTGATTTAAGGTTTTAAGCGTTGGGCGTTACCGCATCAAATAAAGAAACACAAGCTAGCATGCTATCAGTAGGCACCGTATCGAACACCAATTTAAGAGGGTGCTTTCGATAGGTTTTCATAAACTCCGGCGAGGCATATTTTAGATACATCGTATCCAATAATTCATCCCGGTAAACGTCACCATATTCCCAACGGCCTAACGTGCCATCCGAGCGGCCCGCAATGAACCATGCTGCCTGCTCTGGGTTCTTGTCTTCGTCTTCTGGCGAGGCATAGGCTTGCAAAACCCGCTGTTCTAAAGTGCCAATCCAAGGGACAGTATGTTTAGAGTTTGGCTGCCCCACGAAAATCGCATAAGGGTCGTCAATTTCTCTCAAGTCAGATAGTAGGTAAGTCATAGTCATATCTCCTATATGGGTTAAAGCGCATATGTTATGGCAGAAAAGAAAACCCGGGTCAAGCGCACCTAAGATATAATTTTCCACCGTTCATTCTTTTGGCATGATTACAATTAGCACATAACAACTGATACCGCTCCGGTTCTTTCAAGTATTGGCGCAATTGAACGGAACCTGTTCGGTTTCCAGTGCGGGTATAATCAGCATCATTATGAACGTGATCGACTTGAAAAAAAATAGGATCAGTCTCTTCACAACAAACGCATTTATTGCCCATAAGTTCAAACATTTTTGCGCGGTTTTTCGCCGTGCCTTCCCTTCGCATCGCGGCCTTTTTGTGCTTTGTGCATAGGTCGGGATATTTTCCGCGCTTATGCGACTGAGATTTTAACGGGTTGTCACAGCCGTCAATTGTACAAGTACCAAATACGTGGCTGGTCGAACAATAATGGCAACAATAATGGCGGGAACGGTCAGCACGATTTTTGCTATTGCGCCGCTCAAATACTTTCCCACAAGCTGGGTTGTCGCACTTGAATGTCCAACGAATACCGATTTGTTCAATAGGGCCTTTACCACTTAAATAAGTATACTCCTCGCGTTCCAATAACATTTGTGTCTCCTATGTATGGGTTAACTCCCATACTATGAAATAAAAGAAAACCCGGGTCAAGCCCGGGTTAAGTTCTATTTTTTCTTAGCGTCATCCCTTTTCTTTAGAAGGTCATACGCTTCATCAAAAGATTTTGCCGTGTTCACTAAAAACTCCTACGGCGGCGCGGGGTTGTCCGCATCTTTCTTGGGGGTGGTGTGTTTGCGTATTTTTTCCAATCCGGCCCGTACAACAGGCGTCCAATTAAACTAAGCAGAAACATTTATGTCTCCTTTAATTGGGTCAAACATATAGTTTACCGGATCGTCGCTTTCCTCAGTTGTAAAATCAACAGGCATGGTCCACATCCCAAACCTACGATCAGCACTAAGCCGTGCCTCCTCTTGGGTGGCAAAGCGCTGGCCGTTATAGGCCCTCTCGTCGTCGTTCATTATGAACACTGGTTTCCAAGACATATCTATTCTCCGTTGTTTAGGGACGAACAGGGTATGCGATTATCTAGGACAAATCAACCCCATAATTTGATCCCAATTAAAAGGCTCTTCTACCAAAAGATTTGGCGGGCACTTTATCCCTTCCATTCTGGCGTCAATTGCTTTGGACGCATGATATACTCGGATCGTGTCTTTTTCTTTCTTGGTGGACCGTCTAACCAAAATCCAGGCACTGCCGTTCTTGTGGTTGTCCATCCAAGTTATCTGATGGGGGGATAGCTCTATCGCTCTACCGCCAGTATGTTTTAGCTCCACAAAATGAAACAGGCCGTTCTCATCTTGTATGATGACATCAGGTATCCCCGGCGTCGCCCAGGTCTCCAGCCTCGTCATTAATAGTTTCCTCTGGCTTTTCGTCACGCCCTCTTTCATCAGTTTCCACAAGCCGCTTTCTCGCTTTGCTGCGGTTCGCGGTATTGTCCGGCTCTTCGGGAGTGATATCGATGGTGATGGGGGCATAGCTCTGCTTGATCTCCTCTAAGGCTTTTAACACTTCATCTTTAGACATGGAATCGATAGACCCGTGGCGGATCTCGGACTTGTTCACGTATATGTCTCCTTGGGCCTGCCCACGTCGATACTCGGCTTGGACGGCGGCGGAGTAGGCACCGTTCTGCAATGCCATGTCACGGATCGTCTGAAGGTCTCTCAAGTGCCTTTGATAGGTCACCCCAAACTTTACGTCTAGCTCTTCACGATATGACCGGATGGCGGCTACAACATGAGGGCTCTTGTCAGGGTTGGTAAGCTCATAGGCTCTACTGTGGGCACTACTAGCAGGGTAGCCAGCGTTGATGGCCGCCTCTCGCAATGTTATCTGCCCATCCTTGCTTACAAGCTCCTTTACAAAAAGCTCCTGCTTACGGGTTAGCTTGGTACTTACAGTTAAAGCTTTACGCCCACGGGTCTCAACCCAATCGGGATCAACGTCTTTTTTCTTTACAGCATGCTTGCCCATTTTCTTCACCGTTAATTTACATGAGGCTTACAAGTTTTCTGCCTTATATATAAGGGGGGTTCAACCAAATTTTACAAAAATTGACTTCCAAAAATCTTTTGAATGACTTGGGGTGGAACAAATGGAACACTTTTTGGACTTAGTGGAACACGATTTTTCAACTCCACCAAGGGATACAGAGATTTGTTCCATTTGTTCCACGTGTTCCACCCCAAAAATAATTTTTTTCAAAAAAAATAATTTCCCCCCCATATATATATAGCGATTTGCCTGTAACAGTTTAAGTGGACCGAGAGGCGTGATTAACGCATAACCCCACCAGTGTTGCATAGATCACTGGTGGGGTTATTACTTCGACACGGTTACATCCTTGGCCGCTCACTATGAGCTAGTCGGAAGCAAAAAACCGACTTACTGAGGCCCACGGCACTTCAGGAATGTTTCATGGCTTTCGCACCGCTAAGAGAAAGCAAGGTACGGCCCCCCATGTAAGAGGGCGGTAAGGGCCTCAACTTAAAATGGTGGGTAGAGCTTGTCCTCCTCTATTTCGTCAGCCTGCTTCCGCAGGGCGTCGGCTCTATCAAAATCTTTCGAGCGCCACTCTATTTCGGTAGCTTGGCGCAAGAGGGCTTTTCGACGTTCCAGGCCCGTGGGCCACGTTTGTGGGTCCGTGGGGTCCGCTTTTTGCCACTTGAGGACCGTGTCACGGCCTTTGGTCATTATATCAAACATCGTCGTCGCTCCAAACCGTAGACTTGCCGTTACCTAAGAGAGCCGCTAGCCGTTCTTTATTGGTCAGCAAGTCATCTATCCGGGGTGGTTTCTGACGGTCTCGACGCCGCTCCTCGGCCCTTGAGATGGGAGCCCTGCTCGTTATCCTTTCGAGGCGGTTTATAGCCTCGTCCAAATCAGTGGCAGTCTGCTTCAAGGAATGCCGTATGAGGTGATCGACGGGGTCTAGTTCATCGCTGCCTATCTCTGATGTATCAATGTCCAAGAGCCAGTCGGCACTTACGTCGAGGGCCTCGGACAGCGGTTTGAGATACTTGCTGCTAGGCATTCCTTTATCGTTCACCCAAAGGTTCAGAGATGGTTGGGAGATACCCAGGCAACGCGCCAATTCTGTCTGACTAGTTTCAGCGCGTTTAATTGCGACACGGAGCCGTTGGCCGAATGTCCAGTAATGACCGAGGGGTATCGCTGTTGGTTTGGAGTTACTTTTCATCGGTCTCGGCCTCCTCGAAAATCTTATCAACGGCCTTGGACTCGGCGTCCAAATCTTCGAGGGCCTTGTACACGTAATCGCACCAATAGTCGGCGGCCTTCCAGCGCCCGTCGTTGAAGAGACGTTCCATTTTAGTCCAGGCTTCTTCCGCCTCTTGGATTGTCCGAAGCCCAACGGTGTAAGTTTCGAGCAGTTCGCGGTTTAAACAGCGCATGCAGTTGATGGCGTCAAAGACAATCTTGCGCTCATCGTGGTTTAGTCTAGCCATTTCATGTCTCCATTGTTAATATGGGATGGCTCTTATAAACCCTCACAAAATAGGTGTCAACTATTTTTTTCTACCATGGTTTGGATGGAAGTTTTTTTCGCGCTCGGCTTCGCGGCGCACCCTCACTGCTTCGTCAAAGTCCTCGAAGTGTCCAAGGATCGTGGTCTCATAATCGGAGGTTATCTTGGCCCTCCACCTCCGACGTTCCTTGCACCAACTGACGCCGGTCACGCCAGATACGTTTCTGGTGTTCTGAGCCTTGTTCTTGCCGTTGGTCCCCGAAGACACGTCACGAAGGTTTTCGATGCGGTTATCGGAGCGATTACCGTTGACGTGATCAATAAAGCCCGTGGGCCAAGAGCCGTGGGTAAAGGCCCACACCACACGATGGGCGTAGACATGATATGTTTTCTTCTTCCAACGTAGGTAGGTGTAGATGTAACCTTTATGATCGATGGTTAGGAAGGGTTTCCATATTACCAGGGGCCCATCTTTACAGGCGCGGAAGACTAACCCGGCCCGGGTGTCGCACCTAAATTTTTCAAAAACTATTTCAACGGGGCATACCATGGTTCTCAGCGTACCCGTATTTCAGGTTCGCCTCTTGTCTTGCCCGGACGGCGTCCTCTAGTTCTTTAAACTGCCCTAAGAAGATGCGTCGCTTATTGTAGTGGATCTCAACGTGCCATGAATTATTCCGTTTCACTTTATAGATGCCGTTGTAGCCGGAGGAATTGTTCTTGGATAACTTCCGGTTTCGTCCGTTCTCGGCGTTGGTGACGACGCGAAGATTGACGATGCGGTTATCAGCGCGGTCCTGGTTGATGTGATCTATCTGGTTCTCGGGCCACGTTCCGTGGACGAAGGCCCACGCAAGACGGTGCGCTCGGACGCGCTTCTTTCGGCCATGGTAGTTTAGCTGCACGTAGACGTAGCCCTGGTCACCGGCCTTTAATTCTTTACCCCCAAAGCGGGACGACCATGCCTTGCAGTATAGCTCAGAGAAAAAGTGATTGAGGGGCCGCTCTTTCTTCCAGCGAAAGATGCCCGTGTCGGGATTGTAGTCAACCGACTTTTTTAGGAAGGATAAAAAATTATCCATAAGGTGTCACCCTGTCCTAGACCAAAACCAACTATGTCACGTTATATTTGATTGTAAGGTTTTGTCTTTCAACGTAAGTGACAGCTTACGGTATCACATTATTTTTACAAGCTCACGTAACAATTTATGTATTTTGCCTTGGGTAAGCTCGGTCTCAATTACGAGGGCGTTACCTCGGTGGACGGTGAGAACTTTTTTTTCGCCAGACGGCACAAAGCAGACATACACCTCCTCCTCTTCTTTTTTCTTTTCCATGACCTTGTGGAAAGAAGCGTACATGTCTTCTCGTGAACTCATTTCAAAAGCTTCTTTGATTTGATAACAGCCTTGGGAATGCTCATCATTCCCTGGTAGTACTTTGCGCCGTCATAACTGCCAGCAACGGTCAACATCTCTTTTGTCTCGTCAATAATAAAGCCCACGGTTTGACATAAAACACCGTCCTGCTTTGGAGGATCGTCCCACCCGGCGCTTTGGGACCACGCATCTAACCACTCTATACGGTATACCTTCATTTATTAGACCTTTTGGACACGACCTGAATGTAGGGGAGATACTCTTCAAGTTCGTGGCCTGAGAGATGAGCTTTTAAAGCGTCTTGTATGTACACCTTAATTTCTTTTTGAGTGCCCATCATAGGCTCTCCCGTGATGTTCCCGTCGCCATCCCAGTAGTCCACATAGACTTCAAACTTAAATTGCTTTTCAGACATTAATCGTTCTCCGGCATTTTAAGTTTCCAAATAATGTAAGGGTCTCCACATTCGCCCGTCTCAAGATCGCACAACCGCCCGGGTATCGCTTTAGCGGTGGGGTCCAGGGGCTGCATACCCACGTAGTGCCACTCCGCACCCCGCTCCATTTCTTCGAAGGCTGTCTTAAAAAACTCTTTGGTGTCGTCCGGCACAAGCATGGTGCCAAGAGAGACGACGATTGCGAAAAGTGTGTCCATTTTTATCTCACCTATTAATTGTGTCGATTAAGTCACGAAATGTTTGACTTAAACTATTAAGCGCCTTGTTAACGGCGCTATCCTCGTGTTTGTTATGGGCAGCTACGTTTAAGCCAATCACTCTCCCACTATCGTCAAAATCTATCTGCGCGAACAACGTACCAAAGTCAGTCTGCACTCGTTCGGTCAAGCAATGTCTCCTGCTCATTCTCTATTCTCTCTCCGTTACAACAATCTGAAATCGGTCTCTTACAAACGGGACATTGGTAGTGCCCGTGAACTAAATCAAAGTGGGAACTATACTGCCCGCACCACGGACAGTTTTGAGGCTCTATCATGTTTCTGTGCGCTCAATGCAATAAATCGCTTCGATGGTAACTTTCGGACCGTAAAGGCTACGTGCATACCATTTCAAGCTGTATATGCTTTCTTGCACATGCTCGACGCACGCTTTTTGGCTCAAGAAGTAAAGAGGTTTGTTATTCAAATGACTAATCTCCAACCCGTGAACACCCTTGGCATCAACCGGGTCAAGCCAGAAAAGTTTTATAAAAATCATGTATTTTGTCATTTGAACAACCTCTGCCAAAAGGACCGCCGCTTACGACGTATTGGAGCTACGCCCCAACCATGAAAAATCAACTCCCCTTTCGTCTGCTTCAGGGGAGGAGCTAACTTCGCCCCATCCCCCACAGACCTCGCACTCGACTTTTTGTGCGCGGATTTCCATCCATCTATCTGGCGTATAACCTCCGACAGAATACTCATCTTCAACCCATCCATCTCCGTTACACTCTGGACAGACTATCATACGCCAAGAACTCCTCGAAGAAAGCCTTCGATAAAGATCTGTACTAGTAAATCACCCATCATTTGGTTCTCCTTTCAAGCGTAGCTTATAATATCCCATATCTACGTGTCAACAAAAAAAACCCCCGCCTGGGATTATGACGGGGGTTTTAGCTTTAACAATGGAGAACCGAGTTTGAAACTCGATATTAGGAACCTAGAAAATAATGTCGCATACGTCAAGTCTTTAATTCGTCTTCGGTCTTTTCTTCTTTAACTTTTTTATTGGGGTTTTCCCACCTGTAAAATATGTGGTTTTGGATTTGAGCCACCCTGGTTTTTGTTTTAGCCCACCCTGGATTTACATAGATGGCGTGATAGAAAGTAGAACCCTCAGTCACGTCAAACACCATACCGTCTGCAAGCATTAACGCGACCTGTAGAGCCTCTTGTGCAGGCTTTGTATCAAAATCAATCTCGTCACTTTTACCGTCGCAATAAAAACTAAACTGACAGCGGTGTCGCACGGGCACATCAGGGCGCGTTTTATATGTGGGACCTTGGTAAACAACCTCACATATGTCGTTTGGAAAACGCTCATCTGCCACACGGTTCATTATAACTGACGCGACGGCTACTCTACCGATAAAGGGCTCCCCCCGAGCTTCGAAAAATATAGCTTGGGTCAAGCACATAAGAAACGCAGGGACGTTTAACACCTTCCTTGGCCTCTATACTTTTTAAAGCTACGGCGTTTTTGTTTATTAAGAGGCCTAGAATGCGAACTATTTCCAATAGAAGTGCGTTTTTTGGGCTTTAAAGCCTTGTAGGTAAGAAGGCCAATTCCTTGGGTAGCTCTAGCCATGATCTACAGGCTGTAGATCGACTTCAGAGGCTTTACCAGGGTAAAGATCTCTAAAAGTTTCGCTCTCGGCGTGGATTAACCGAAGTTGACCACTAATTGTGCGGCCCTCACGAGACGCCCGGTTTTTAATTTCTTGGTACGTCTGGATAGGAACCAGTACGCTTTTCCACTTGTTGGTATCCATTACAATCTCCAGTTCACTAGATAAGCGAACATATAAGATTTATCGGGGAAATGCAAGGGAAAAGCCCTACGTCCGTGGCCGAGTCTGGACGTAGGGAAGTTTGTGCGGACAAAGACGTCAGGGAGGTGAAAAGTCTAAGCCGCTGTTCCCCAACTCTTGCCAACCTCGACACTACAAGCATTGGGTACTTCAAGAGGTATGCTGTCTTCCATCACCTTTGCGATAGATTCCGCCTGCGCTTTATCTTTAACAGAGATCGCAAGTTCGTCGTGTATTTGAATTAACGGAACTATACCACTTTCGTATACGTTTACCATAGCCTGCTTTGTCATGTCTGCGGCTGACGCCTGAATGAGACGGTTGAGGGCTTTATAGGTGTATGCCCGCTTGAGACGCGCTGTCGCACCATACTCCAACACTGCCTCTTGATAGGGCAGCGCCTTGTTCATTTCAAATGTATCGGGCTCCCACAAATCAAACCGACACTTACGTCCTTTTAGTGAACGGATTGCACCGTTGCTAGCCTTGTCGTTAAGCCTGTCTGTAACGCCCCGCATGAGCATCTTCACAAAGGGAACCCGCTCATGGTACTGGTTGATTAACGTCTTTGCGTCGTCAACGGGGATATCCAACTGCTCAGATAGCTTATTGACCCCCATGCCGTACATCATCCCAAGATTTATTGTCTTAGCCTGTTTACGACTTATTTGAGCCATGTCCGCGACCATCGTGTGGAAGTCCATGTCGGGATTATTATTGTACCCGTCCACAAACTCCTCAACGCCTCTAAGTGGGACGTTTCTTGACCGCCCAAAAACAGAAGCGTAGTGGACCAAGATCCGTGGTTCCTGTTGAGAGAAGTCAATGGACGCCCACTCCTCCCCCTCTTCCGGCAAAAACAAAGACCGGATCATAGGGCCTAACTCAGGATCGCGGGCCGGGATTTGTTGTAAGTTAGGATTGCTCATAGAAATACGGCCCGACACGGTGCCCCCGTCATCAGAGCGTATTTGATTAATGTGCCCGTGGATGCGGCCATCGTCGCCCACATGCTTGAGTATGGTTGCGACAAACGTGCCCTGGATTTTATTTAAAGACCGCGCTTCGACCACAAGCTTTGCAAGTTCGTGTTCGTGGTCCGTTAAGAAGCTCTTAGTAAAGGACGGTGCGCCCTTCTCTGTCTTTGGGTAAGGAATAGATAAATCGTCAAAAGCAGCGGAGAGGCTTTGAGCCGCCCATATCTCTACGGGCCGTCCGACAAGCTTCTTTATCTTACGGTTAACGGAAGCCTCTCTCTTTATCAGCGCCTCCTTTGTGCGCTCTGCGGCGTCTAAATCCACACGCACACCCCGCCATGTCATGTCAATAAGACAGGGTAGGACCTTTAATTCTAAGTCTACGATGTCCTGTAAACCTTGCCTTCCTATCTCTACTTTAAAATAGTTCCAAAGTTCCAAGGTCAGTTCAGCGTCAACCTCGGCGTATTTACCCACGTACATAGATGGCATCTTCCACATCTCTGCCTTTGGGTCCAAACCAAACGCCCGTGCCGATTCAATCAACTCTTTTTCAGACTTAACCTTGTTTAGATAGTCATAGGCGACGCTGTTTAGAGAGAAGGACCGTCTGTTTTCATCCAACAGACTGGCGACAACCATCGTGTCGATGATCCTGCCATTGACTTCAATACCATGAGCTTTAAGCCAGCCCACGTCGTATTGAGCGTTGTGGAATATCTTTTCGGCAGGGCACTCACAGACCTTCTTCATCCACCGCTCTACAAGTCTGCGGTCAAGATTGCCGCCCCCTAGATGGTTGACGGGGAAGTAACCAGACCAGCCGTCTATGGCTACGGCATAGCCTACCACCTCCCCGTCTTTACGCGCCCAACCCGGTCCCAACGATTTAAGGTTAGGGTCACGTGTCTCAAGATCAATCGCAATTTGCTTTGCATCAAATATCTCTGGCAGGTCCACAGGAGGAACCCATTCAGTCTTCAAGCTACCTGTTAAATCTAACGCCATTTGTAATGTCATGCTCACACCTACTCTAAAAGATAAGCTTCCCTGACTGATTTTGGGGATACTAAGAAAAGTTGCTGCTTGGTTCGTGTTACGCCCACGTAAAATGTACGGTGGAGATCATTGTCCCCTGCCTCAGTGGCGTTAGACTCCCGGACACTGGCATAGCTTATATCGGTATAAAGAACGACGTTGTCTGCCTCGCCGCCTTTCGCACCGTGTATCGTAGATAATGTGATGCGGGGCCTCTCGCTAATGTTCTCTCCACGGTTTTCAACGGCGCGAAGATACACTCTGTGGGCTTCTGGCATTTTTGTCAGGACCGTGTGCCACGGGTCGTAATCGCTGGCTAACAGCCCTACATCCCTAACTAAATCTCCGTAGGTCACGAGGTCATCGTCCTCAACTTGAGCGGCAGCCTTAAAACCACGCGCTAGGCCGTTGCCTACGTGCAAATAGCTATAGATTGCGCGGACCTCCTTACCATTTATCTCTTTGCTAGTGTAGTCTTGCAGCTTCTTCCAGGCTGCTATCGCCATTAGTACCTTTTCTGGTACTGATTTACGGTTTTTCATCTCGTAGAACAAGCCCGCCGTCCTTATTTCCTCTTCTGCGTCGTCTAGCATATACGCGCATTGGGCTAGAATGAGCCACGTCCCTTCCTCAAGATCGTCAAGGATTGAACGTATCGAGTGTACGTAATGCACCTTTCCGTATCTCTCTTGCGGTGTGTAGGTTTTTGGATAGCGGTCAGATATGCGAGACACAATATTTTCAGCTAAAGCGTGAACGGCGACAGGCACACGCCAACTTTTAGAAAGCGTCTCAGAGGCCCCCGAAAGCTTTAGAAACGAATCAACGTCTGCGCCTGCCCACCTAAAGATAGCTTGGTCATCGTCGCCTGCCACAATCACCCGGTTAGATTTATGTGCTATGGCCTCTACAACACGCCATTGCAGCCGCGATAAATCCTGTGCTTCGTCCACAAATACGGTATGAAAGGACGGGCATAGCTGGTCAGCTTGCTCCAAAAAAACGGTCAACATGTCTGTAAAATCAAAAGAACGTGTGCTTTTGCGGTAGTCATCATAGGACTTCCACAAATAAAGTATCTGAGGCCAAGGGTATTTGTAGGCCTCTTCCCAACTGTCGTAAGCTTGTCGTATCGTAATCTGTTTTAAACGGGCCATGGTAATTAAGCCAAGCACTGTACGGACGTCGGGCAACGCCGTGGAAAGATTTTCTACAGCGTCAGGGTCTCCGGGCTCCCACGTAAAGTTAAAATCAGTTTGATCAGACAACTCTCGCCAATTTTCCTTCGACATAAGCTGGTCAAAGTTGATGCCTGAGTGCCGAAAACAAAAGCTATGCAGGGTTCTAAAATGGACCAGATCTTCATGGTCAAGCCCGAAGCGCGTAACGGCGCGGTCTCGGGCCTCGTTCGCTGCCTTCCGAGTAAAAGCAAAAAAACCAATTTTATTAGGCTGTACACCCTGCATGACTAAGTCATCAATCTCGTTTAGAAGGCGGGTGGTTTTACCTGTACCCGGCGGTCCAAATATGCGGAAGTATTTCGACTCAGAAAGGGACATCATCAAATTCCTTTTGTTGAAAGGGTGTGCCCACGTCTACCTTTCCAGAAACAAAGGCGGGTATCTTGTAGACGTTGACTGTTGAGTCCTGGATGCGGAGTTTTGAGTGAACCCCTCCTATCTCTCTCAATCTTTGTGCGACCTTCTGGCGCTTATACTCAAAGAATTTGTTACGTTGCAGGTAGGATTCCAAGTCTCGTAGCCGAAAGTAACTGGTAGAGGTATCGTCTTCGGTCCAGGGCTTGCCCAGCAAAATCTCTTCTTTGCTGTTGGCTTGTTGGAAATGAACACAAAAGTCACGAAGGTATTCATAAAAGATGCCTTTGGTGCTTTCTTCTTCGGCTACAGGTATGACTGCGGCGGCATTGTCTCGAAGTTCTGACAACAGCGCTGCAATTCTTGTCTCCCAAGTCTGCTTTGTAGAGGTGGGCGGCAAGAAATTTAGTTGCTCCATACAAGCTTTTTGAAAAGAGGGTTGCGACATGAGCCCTTCCGTATCAAGTTCGATGGGCGTGCCGTTCACATCTAAAAACCAAATAGGAGGATGGCTATCATACTTCCTCAAATTTGCCATTGCAGCAGAGGCGGCACCACCAATCCCAAACTTTCGCATCAGGCAAGTGGGTCTGTCACAATACGAGTTAATGGGTGCGTCGTTGCATTTGTAAGCGTAGTCTTTTTTCTTTAGCTGGTTTACCACCACGCCTATTTCGGTCAGTCCCAGTGGCGGGTTCACGTAGGCCATGTTCCACTGCATAAGTTCCGTTTCCCAAGAGTCCGGGTAAGCTTTCTGTAAGTACACACCTATGTTAAATAGACCGTTGGTGCGGCCACCTTCAGATATCTTCTTAGGTAATAAAACCTGTAGACACGGAGGACCGTCCACCAAGAAATCTTTTTTTTCGACAACACTTAAAGCTTCGATCTGCTCTGGCGTCTGCACTCTCTTCTTATAAAGCGCCAAAAACTCTTCGAGCGTCGCGGCACTGCCGTCGTCGTTAAAAGCGTGACGCAGACTGTCCTCATGACTGAAGTAAGGCAGGTTGATGGCAGACCCTACGTCTCCACGGTCTACGCTAATTTGCTCCTGCTTTGGGAAGATTTCTGCATCTCCAAGGCCCATGCCCGCTGCAATCTTGCGGAGTGCCTCCCTCATCTTAGCCGCTGGCATCCACTCTTTACTAAATAGATAGCAGTGAGCGCCGCCACTTTTCGAGCGGTCTACAATGAGGGGCAACTTCTTTTCGAGCAAGAAGTCGATTATCTTTTTGTGTTCCAGGGGGTATTGGTCAATGTCAATACACCCAAACTTTACTTGGGACTCTTCACTTAAAAGAAAGATACCTAACGATGATTTACCTGCCAGATGAGCCGCATAATGGTCTATTGTCAGGGCCTCACGCTTAGTCTGGTATGTTCCTTCATTCTTACCTGCGCCGTTCTTACCCGCTGCCGTCATCGTAATATACGCTGACGAAAGCCCTTGGAAAGCCGCCGCGAAGTCCTTCACGTGGTCCATAATCTTTCCTTAAAGGGAAGGGGGCGACTTGCGTCGCCCCCAATGAGTTAAAACGGTACGTCTTCAGAGTTGCCGGTTGATCCGGCTTCGTTCTCGTGTTTAACGACAACCTCACCTGACATGATGGTATCGTGAAAATCTTTTGCACGAGAATACAATTGAGCGTTGTCAATCATGCCCTCCCGAGAGATTTCCCAACCATGCCACGAGCCCTTAGAATTTTCTTCCGCGCTCGTCTTGAGGTGGTAGAGGTGCGAGAACCGTGGCGGAGTAAACGTGTTCCCATTAGCGCCCACTACTTGCACGGAGGCCACCATTGAGTTCCACTTCCGGCTCTTCTTCAACTGCGTGGATTTCATCGCAATCAAAGCAGTTTCGGCACTACCATCTTCGTTGACCACCACCACAAAATGCTGATGAGTTTCTTCGATGTAGCTACCGTCCGCCCCAACAACGTAGTCCTTGTTATCCTCCTTTGACCTCTCGGTCTCAGGACGACTTTCTGTGGCGGTGTAGACGTTGATGGGTGCCCCAGAACCAGAACCCCGAGGGGCCCATTCGATAAAACGCTTCTGGTAAGCGCACGGCACAACTTGAATGCCGTCTTTGCCTTTGTACACCTGACCAGTGACGGTATTGTAAATGTCACCCTTACGTGCGTCGATATCAGGGTCATCTAGTAGAGGATCAAGGCCGCTCAAGATTTTAAGAAAAGGAAGAGCGAGGTCGTCCTGCGTTAGGTTTTCAAGGCCCGCAGAAGAGTTTTCCTCAAACATTGTCAGCAAGTCGTTTGCCTCACCGACTTCCTGTTTACGCTTCTTCGCTACTGCATTTGCCATGATTATTTACCTCCTTTAATCGTGGCTCGTTGTCCAATCCATGCACCAAACAAGTCCATGGGAAAATCATCACCCGCTTCGACACGTTCTTTCACAAAGGCCCGCATGGTCGATGGGTGTACTTCGGTCTTAGCTTCCGCCGTGTAGCCTTGCTGCTCGGCCATTTCGTAAAACTCCTTTGCTTTGGAGTCCTCTTCCTGACCAAAACTACAAAAAACGGTGTTCTTGATTATGTCACCATAACCCTCTTGACGCAGCCAATCGTAAACCCTCTCCCGGTTTTCTTTTAGCGGCGACGCCGAATAGGTTTGTTTGACAGTAATCTTTGAGCCGTCATCCAGAGTAAACTCGGACATACCCAATTCAGCGAAGAGAGCGGGCATGACTTCGTCAGTCAAGCGACGGTGTTCCGCTTCCTTCTCTTTTAAATCCTTTTGGGCCGCCTCTATATCTTGAGCCGCCAATCGGATTTGCTTTGCTGTTTGGGAAATTGAGGCAAGACCGTTTTGTCCTACCCGTTCGACTCCGCTTGTTACGGAGTCCTCAAACTCTTTTTCAAGAGTATGTAGAAGATCAAATTTTTCTTCCATGGGTCACCTTTCGTGGTTCGTGGTTAAAGCCTCTGTCGAGACTTGACTTTGCGCTTATACCCCTATATCGTCGCATAGTCAACAAGGAATTTTATTTTGGAATATAATTTTAAGACAGAGCCATTTGACCACCAGCTTACCGCGCTCTCAGACTCGTGGTCCGAGGAGTATCATGCGCTGTTTATGGAGATGGGCACTGGTAAGTCAAAGGTAATTATTGACACGATTGGAAAACTTTACGGTCAGGACAAGATCAAGGCGGCGTTAATCGTAGCACCCAAAGGGGTCTACGACAACTGGATCAAGAAAGAGATCCCCCAGCATTTGCCAGATTACATTGACCGTAAGGTTGTGCGGTGGACGCCAGCTAAGACGAAGAAGTTTGAAGAAGAACTTCATGAATTAATTTTAAACCCCTTCGACGGGATTAAGGTGTTTGTCATGAATATTGAAGCGTTCTCTTCGGGGCGTGGGGCGCAAGCGGCATACGTCTTTTTGGAGCGCAACCCCGACAACATTATGGTTGTTGATGAGTCCACTACTATTAAAAACCGCAAAGCTCTCCGCACAAAGAATATTGTCCAGGCCCGTGACATTGCAAAGTATCGCCGCATCCTGACAGGGTCTCCTATCACAAAGAGCCCCATGGACCTTTTCTCGCAATGCAACTTTCTGAGCCCAAAGGCGCTGCACTCGAAAAGTTACTTTGCTTTCCAAAACCGCTACGCCCAAGTGCAGCGTCGCACAATGGGCCACAGGTCATTCCAAGAGATCGTCGGTTACAAAAGGTTAGACGAGCTTGGCGAAAAGCTGGACCAGTTTTCGTCACGCATACTCAAATCCGAGTGCCTGGACCTCCCCAATAAACTTTACATTCGTCGGAACGTGGAGTTGACCAAAGAACAAAAACGGCTGTACGACCAGATGCGGCAGCTTGCCCTGTCTGTATTGAGCGACGGGTCCATGAGTACAACGCAAAGCGTTTTGACCCAGCTTATGCGGTTGCAGCAAATATGCTGTGGGTTTGCCCAACCTGACGACGCACCCTTGCAAGAGGTTGAAAGCAACAGGGTCAAGGAACTATTAGAGGTTCTTGAAGAGGTGCAGGGCAAGGCTATCATCTGGGCGACGTTTACACACAGCATCCGAGAGATTACGCAGGCCATAGCCGAGGTCCACGGTCCGAGTTCCGTGGCGTCCTACTATGGAGAAACACCGCAAGACGAACGGCAAGCAACCGTCGAGAGGTTCCAAGATCCTGATGACCCGCTTCGTTTCTTTGTGGGTCAGCCCAGGACAGGCGGGTACGGCATCACGCTTACCGCCGCGACAACCGTCATATATTTCTCTAACAGCTATGACCTTGAGATACGGTTGCAGTCAGAGGACCGCGCCCATCGCATTGGACAAGACAAGCCTGTCACGTATATCGATTTGGTGTCCCCAACGACAATTGACGAGAAGATACTGAACGCGCTTTACGACAAGAACATACTGGCGGGAACGGTGCTAGGTGAAGAAGTCAGAGGCTGGTTATCGAATTAGACCTTTCTCGTACCCCGCCTCTTTTGTGTAAGTCAGCAAATCATATCGGGGGTGGTCCGATATAGAGCAATGCACCCACCCTGAATTAGGGGAACCTTTGATATAACACTCTAAGATAAGTTGGTCGAAGTTGAGGTTTTCTTCAATCCAGGTAGCGAGGTCGTAGTTATCTATGCCTGGAACCTCAAAGTCAGCGGCTTGACCCTTTGCATGTTGCGACTTTGCGCTGCTACCTATTAACTCACATAGGGCCACGGACCGATAGCCGGATGACGGGGAGAACGGAACACCGTAGTGTTCGCGCACAGGCTCCAATATCTCTTCACACACCCTGGTTAGGTATTCGATGGACTCTTCGTCAGCGGAGTTGTCGAGATTGTTACGCGCTGCAACGGCGCTCTTTTCTAGCTCGGCAAGGGAGAAATGATCTGATAGCTGCATTATTTTATCACCACTACATTTCTACGCCTTATCTTACCAAATTTTGGATCGAAATAATATTTGCTGGCAGCGTCTTTTTCAGCAGTTTTCTTTAATTCTTCTTGGTTTGGAATATTTACTTGAGACGGCGCAAACTCATAATCAAAATCACCGCTGTACTCTTTAGCAAGATCCTGACCCACTTTTTGATACCGTAGCATGTTTGCTTGCACAGCAGGGTGGTTTACTAATTCATAGCCACTTACGCCAAACTCTCTTCTAATATACTTTTCCGCGCCCTCTTTGTCGTTTCCAGATCCAATATCAAAAAGACGGACATAACCCTCTTCATCTAAATACTTTGGACCTTCAGGGCCTCGTACAAAAATCGGAGTAAGACTTTTTTCAAAGCCCGGGCGGAGTTGACGAATGATGTTAAAAGCTCTGTGCCGTGCTTCGTGAATTGCGGTTAGTTCCATTTCAGAGGGCGAAGTAGCCTCCATTATTTTACCTTCTTCATCAGTTCCAGCGACGTAAATTTTGCCAAATGGAGTAGATCTATCCAACATTTCGGGGGAGTCACTCCCTGCCATTAGTTGTCTGTGGACACTCTTAGGGTTGTCTTTCAAAAAACCAGGAGGATAATAACTTCCAGCGGAGTAAAAACCTTCTTTTGTCGCTACGTTGGGACCAGACGCAAAAACTCTAGGGTCTCCGCCTAGCGTAGCTAGAGGAAACTTACCCTGGTCTCTCATTGAGGCGTCTCGGACAATACGGCCTAGAGGAGTAACGCCGTCCGGGCGACTAAAGCTTGCAGGCAGGTACGGTTCGCTCATGCCATATTTTTCGATAGTCGCGTCGTCTATTGTGGGATCTACATAGTACGCTTCTGGCAGCGTACCTATAGCTTGCTGCGGGACAAACTCGTCACCAACGAGCCTGAGTTCCATGATCCCAGATTCGTCGTCATAGGTATATGGGTTGTCATCGTCCATAAAAGTTACCTATACCACCCTTCGGTACAATCGGACCGCCGTCTGCTTTGCCGGTTACTTGTTCTTTTAAGGCGTCAAACATTGGGCTTTTTGGACCTTCTCTGTCTATTGTAAGAACGTCGGGCATTCCAAGCGCTCTTGCACCTACACTTGCAGCGGTAGTAGCCACGGCTGTAAGGGGGTTTGACTTTGCTGCCAGTGAAAGAAGGCTAATAGGAGAAAGACTTATTGAGGGGTTTTCATTAAAGTCTTTAATTGCGTCCTGCAAATAATCTCCAGGCTGCCCCGGCATACCGTCCCGCAAGTTTTGAGTTATCCCTCTTGTGTCTACCAAAGTAGGTAAACCCGCCTCAAGAGCGGCCTGTGCCGCCCTTGCGTCAGCATACTCTTGGTCCGTGCCTCTTGCGCCTGTAAGATTTCCGAAAAAACTGTGAGCTTGTTCCGCTGTTTGGTAACCACCTGCTTTAGCAGCTTCTGGTGTTAATTCGGGCAAACCTGCGTCATGGTAACCTGAACTACCGTCGTCAGCGCTGGTGTCTCCGCCTAAAACCCAACGGTATTTGTTCTCGTAATAATCTACACCAAGCTGGGCGTAGAGGTTGACGGGGCCATCAGACCACGGCTGTTTATGAAACAAGTCGGAGGTGTGCATTTTTCTTTTTCCGTTCTTCTATCTGAAACAAGACGCCAGAGGACCAACGCTTATGTCCTCCTTTCGCGGGGCGTCTAAACCAAGCACCGTCTTTTGGATAGGTGTCGATGTAATAGTCGGTTAATTCTTGTTGCACCTGACGTACAAGTTCACGCGCATTGTCGTAAGGCGCAATAAAATCTATGATCCAAAGCGTCCCCTCTTTAGGACCCTTTTCCCAGTCTTCTGGCTGGATTTTACGACTGCCATCCATGTAACCCGCTTCCGCTTCCTCGTCTAAAAAGGCATAAGAGTAAAGTCCACGAGGCGAACCGGCGTTCATGCCAGTGTAATCTTTAGAATAAATAACGGACATCTTGCCGACTATAAGCGGAGGCAGAACCAACCGCTCAAGATCTTTAACAAGAAAGTTGCGGTGAAAGTCGGACTGCAACATTAAAAGAATTATATCAAAAAATTCATCCCGCAGGTCAAAGTCATCTATTTCATCCACGGTTTGCTCCTAAGATTGGATCGTTCGGGAACAACGCCGCCAAACCTTGGCGTTGTTGCGGATTAGCTTGGCCCGTGGGCCGAGAAGCGGGTGCCCCGGCCTGTGCGGCCTGCGTCAATTGCGGTAAGAAACCAGCTTGCTGCGAGGGGAGTTGGAATTGAGCAACATCCTGAGATCGCAGAGCGGGGGTCACGCTAGACCTTTCCTCACCCTCTAAGTTGTAAGGATCTAACCTCTTGCGTAGTTCAGGGGTGCCCATAAGAGGTTGTTGCTCTGTTTCCGCAGGGCCGCCCGCTTTGACAACACCTATTTTAGGTAGGCTTGCCCCTTGCAACCTTCTTAATATTTCTGAAAAAGATTGCAAATCCCCTTCAGTTACTCTTGCTTGAGGGTTTGCTCCCTTTCGTGCAATTTTTAAAAGTCGAGCAATTTCAAAAGGTCTGTCTTGCATAAGGGTGAACATGCCATCCATGACTGCACCAGCCCGCGCATTTAACAAAACTTCCCTGGCGGCTCCCGCGCCTGATCCAGAGGCTACCAACTGTCCGCTACCGCCCAAAAGGCCACCCGTAGCTTTGTTAATAAACCTATACAGGCCAGAGCCCAAAGCTGCCCCAAAGGTGCTAATCGTGGCTCTTAATATAGGATTTGTGGTGTTTGTAATATCATCTTGAATTAGGCCTAAAACCTCTGAGTCAAACGCTCCTAATTGATCTAAAGATTTCCGAAGACTATCTCTTTGAGGTCTTGTCATTAAACCATTATTAGACATCCACTCCACAAGAGAGGGCATCCTCTCGTTTCCAACCTTCCCTTCAAATAGAATTTCTTTGAACTTGTTGTAGTTGATGCCGCCCTTGCTTCCTCTGCCCGCAGAAGACTTTGCAAAATCAACTATTAAACTTTTTAGGCCCTCTCTCGCAGACGTTTTAGCGCCTTTAACAAGATCATCCACTTCCGTGTCAGATAGATTATCTATGTTTCTAGCTTCTAAAGCGTCAAACAATCTATTGTCTTGAAGCGCTTTCAAGAAAGCTCTTGGGTCTTCTTGAGCTTTTTGGTCCATTACTTTTATAGGGTTGAGTAAGTTATCAAAAACCCCTCTAGCGCCTATTTGTCCGCTTAAATCTTGGCCAAAAGCTTTTTTTAACGTAGCTGAAAAGTCAGCGTTTTCTCCAGCGCTAGAAAATACAGTCCAAAGGTTTTGTTTTTTGAATTTTTTAGTAGCACTCGTCGTTTGCTCCACAAAATCTCTATAACTTACACCTTCGTTTAATAAGATTTGTAGACGTTGTTTAAGCCCCGGTAGAAGGTCAAGCCCGTTATTAGCGGAATCATCTAAATAACTTTGTATAGCGTTTCTTTCTCCCGTACTCATGCCAAAGTCTGAAGGCCGATCAAGTATTTGCCCTTGTTCCGCATCTTGAGGGTCTAAAACATCTTTTTTCGTTCCACCAACTCTTCGAGCCGCAACGAGAGTGTCATTAAGTTTACTTAAAATGGCTGTTTCTGCTGCATCAATACTTGGAGGAATTTCGTCCACGGGCATGACTATGTTATCAAGAATAATTTCTTTATATGGTCCTCGGTCAACGTCCGTTTGTCTTAGTAAAGCGGTCTCTGGTAAACTAGGCGCGTCTACAGGGTCAAAGGTAAACCGGACGGCCCTTTGAAGATCTTTTATTCGAGCCATTGCAGGGACAGACAAATCATTCATAGCGGCTTGTAGATTTTCAACAGATTGATCTATGCCTTGTGGGGACTTTTTAGCTATTTCGGCAAAGAGGCCGCCGTTAAAAATGTTTTGACGGGCCTTATAATAAGCGTTAGCCGCCGCTCTTTTTGTTATAAAAGAAACATCCTCTATGTCTCGCGCAGCATCGGGGTCAAACTGTTGCTTCGTATAATATTCTGCAATAGCGTTAGCTATTCTTGCTTGATTTGCCGGTGTATTTTTGCCTCGGGCAAAATCTAAAAGAGTTGTACGAATTACTTTTAAAGCATCTGACTCTATGCTATCCGGCAGGGTTTGCGCCGCTTGCGCGGGTTGTGCCGCTTGCTCTAAACGAGCAGACAATAAATTCTTCTCGGCCCTTAACACATCTTGAGCTTGTCTGTGAGTAGTCGTCGCGGACCCTCTAGGTTTATTCTTCTCCCTTTGAGAGATAATTTGACCTAACGTGTCTACGTTTTCTTGAGTAACCTCAAGCTGACCGTTGTCGTCTCTTTGCAAGGTAAGCTTCGTAAAGGAAGGGCCTGAATCACCGACTGAGGCGGGCCTGGACAATTCTTTTCTTCCAGACAAAATATCGTCAACCGATGTTAAACTGTCCTCGCCCGCTAGCTTATCTCGTAACCCCAAGAGTTTGGTTTGTTCTGGCAGGTCTGCTACGACAGCCGCGCCTGTTCCTCCAGTTCC
>JAAHTH010000420.1_pt1 | contig 31316 bp, 22 predicted proteins | sample 6116091 | NCBI WGS metagenome assembly JAAHTH01 (sample SAMN13939990, study PRJNA603662) | sponge metagenome | isolation source: marine sponge | host: Mycale hentscheli | place: New Zealand | collected 2006
GTTTCCGCTTCTGCTGTTGCTTTCGCTTCTGCTTGAGCGATTGCTTCTGCTTCCAGTCTTTGCTCCTCTACCAGAATGTCAGGTATGTTAACCAAGATAGGATCATGAGATGCGTCATAGGCCACCAATTCCTCATCATTCCCTTTCACAGTTACGACCGAAGGGTACAGGCTAAACACTGCTTCTACATTTATGCTCATCCCGAAACCTCCATTAAAATAATTGTTGATGGGAAATTATTGTTGTGACAAGTAGAACTGTTGCTTGCGTTGGATCTAAAGTAAATCTCATAATTTAAAGACGAAGTTGATAAAGGAGAATCAAGGAAATTAATAGCGGTATCAGCAGTAATGGCATAAGCACCGCTAAAACTGTTTGTTTCCATTGAGGATGTCAAAGACCCATCCCTATATAAAGATATATAACTTCCCCCCGAATTACCGGTCGCAGTTGGGTTACTATAAAGTCCTGAGATTTTTGCAAGAACCAATATCTTGCTTGACGTTGATGAGGGGGTTATTGACGCTTGCAATCCTGTTGAAATATAACTTGTGCTAGTAGTAGTTATCGGAGTTGAGTACATGCCTTGAACAACTTGCAGTATCTTACCTCCACCACCAAACCCAGTTGCTGTGCCATTGTTAGCAATGGTAGCACCACTCTTAATGTCCAATGTCGCGCCACTCGGTACTGCTATAGTTTTACTACTTTCCCCAAGAGTAAGTTCTGTTTCACCTGAGAGAGTAGTAAGTTCTTTTACTTCTATCTTACTCATTATTTTCTCCTATAGGATTACCCAAGTGCTGTTGATAGGGACTGTGACACTAGACGCAGAATCAACGGTGATAGGTCCAGCACACATAACATTAGTGTCGGAATCTATGATGAAGTCGTGTCGTACGTTCGTTTCGTTGATGTAAAATACTTGATCCTGAGCAGAATCAAATACGTAATTAGATGCAGAACTTGTAGTTGAACCACCAGTGGCACCCATGCCCCCGCCATTAAAGTTCTCAAGAGCACTATCAAGAGCACTATCTGCAAGGGCAAGTGCGTCAAGCAGTGTCTGATTAATATCAGAATCTAATGTCGTGAAGTTCTCATCAAGTTCAGCATGCGTAAGGGGCGACCCCTTTGTTGCTCTTAATGTAATTGCCATTGATATTTCTCGTTCAAAGTATTGTTCTGCCTGCCCATCAGGCAGAATCTGAATCTGGAATTAGGTGGGGGCGAACCCCCACCGTATCCAGTAACTCACCAAACTAATTTGACTTAGTTAGGTGCTTCGTAGGTCAGGGACGAGATCGAAATCGTGTCGCCTGAACCGATTGCAGTCGAGGACAGGATGATGTCGCCACCGCCACCAGTCGCCGTAACGGAACCAGTGAAGATGTCAGACGAACCACCGCTGTAGACCGTGAACTTAGTCACAGTACCAGCGTGGCAATCCGTGTCGTCGGTGATCGCATTAGCAGTTGCTACGCCAGCAGCAGCAGCACCGAATGCGGGGTTCGCGAATGCGAGAGTCGCGACGTCAGAGTCAGATTGTCCACCGTTTTGGAAAACGATAGTACCTGCGCCACCGGCGTCGATCGCGTCTACAACAACATCCGCAACTGAGTTACGTACAGTAGTGTTATGAGTAACAGCCATTTTATTGCTCCTTAGAGTTAGTTAGTTTTACTGAGTTACTTTTACATCTTGACCTTTGACCAACCCCAAAGCGACTTTCGCCTCCTTGAACTGTTCTTCAGTCACCTTATCGGCGGTCAGGGTAACATCTTCCTTCTCACCATTTTTCCGGATGATCGTAGCAGTGCCACGAATCTTCCCAAACTTTTTATTAGCATTATTCATATATTTATAACCTTTTCATTATTTGAAACCACGATTAACTAATATCTTTCCTTCTAATACACGTTGAGTAAACACTATAGGTTCCGCACTATCGTTTATCAATCCAGTATCAAAGTCCAGTTCAATGTTGTACAAGTACCTACGATAGTTGAAAGTCTGCGTTTGGTTCGATTGCAAAGTGCAGTTGATTAACCCATTTGTTGGTGGGACATCAACGGCAACGGAGAACTCAACTGCATCAGAATCATCTGCCTGATAACTGTAGTTAATCGTTCCCCGCGCATTTTGAACAAGACTCAAGTCTTTCCGCGAACCAGCACCAGTGTACATCTGTATCTGGAACTTGTATGCGGAACCTTGGGCAATGTCCAAGTCTTCGTAGTATGGTAAGTCTGCTTCGTACATAGTTCTATTTATATCACTTCTTAGTAGGTCTAGGATCGCGAATCAGTATCTTCCTTGACACTGGCAAACTTCTCAGTATGATCGGTTCGCTCTGGAAGATTCTCGTATTCGCGACTCTCGGTTTAACAACTGCTGGTTGACCGTACAGGTCACGAGTCTGTTGCTGCTGCCAAGGTCTATTGTTACCAGCATACAATCTCGTTTCTCCGAGTTGCGGATCTGGAACGTTGGTAATCTTCCTATTGACGTTACCGTTGGTCGATGAATCATCCGACTTGATACTGGCATCAACAGATACGATAACTCTTTCCGCTTCGCCCTTATCATAGATATAAGGTCTAATGATCTTAAGATCTGCGCTTACACTCTTGATCTCTCTTTCAGCAACACCAACAATAGTAGAAGGTTGCGATTTGAGATCGTCAGTGTCTGGGTCTACCGATGTTCTATGACCTTCACCCGCGACAGATGATGGGGCAGATATTACCGCGCCAACTCCAACAATAGTTCTTTCAGCAACTCCAACAACATCTGCGTCATCAGTATTAAACCTGATGTGGTCAAGTAGGATAACCTTACGTTCGCCATCACCTGTTACACTAGATAACCCAACTTCACCAGCAGTTAAGTGAATGTCGACAGGATTGATCGTTCGTTTTATCGTTGAGTTTACGCTGGATTGACCAGACTCAACGGTTGCTTCAAGAGAGTTAGAGTGTCTTACACCCGAACCATTTACAGTCGAGTCTTGAGATATGATCTCATCTCCTTCAAGAACTTCTTCCCTTTCAGCGACGCCACTAACGATAGAGTCGACACCTTTCATACTACTGAATGATCCAGAACGATCCATACTCGCAGTTGCGAGAGTTACCTGAGTTCCAGATAGTCCTGCAACTAACTGTTGATCGACCCAAGTTGCTGGGTTAGTAGTCGTGAAGGAGATCTTCCACTCGCTATCTGGATCAAAGAAGTATGCTACGAAGTAACCACCGTTCTCCAATGAACGCATCGTGTAATAGTTATACACTTCACTTGAAGTGCCGAAGTCTGTTTCGACAAACTTGTAGTTTGCTCCACTCTCTTCGACCTTACCAGACAACGGCATCTGGACATATTTTCCGTTGTAGAATGCGAGGTGTCCAAGCATATTAACGACGACAAGGTTTGTGCCGTCATAGGATACGTTGGAGTCATTAGAATCAGGTGACTTAGTCGGTGGTCCCATAAAGTCTGGGAGTCTAACGACCGTTCGCTCAACAACACCGTTGACTATAGAGTCGCCAGAGAAGAGAGTAACATCATCTGCATCGTGTTGATCTTCTGCTTCGCCAACCACTAATGATGGAGTAGTATCTAAACTTGCTTCAAGAGCATTAGAATGCCTCACACCCGAACCGATTACTATCGAGTCTCCGCTTACGAGATTATCAGCATCATTAGTAGTGCTACGTTCAGCGACACCAGTTACTATTGATTCAGTGGTGATTAAATTAACACCAGATCTCATTTCACGTTCAGCAACACCCGCAACTATTGAAGGTGCAGAGACAATTATATCTCCCTGACCAGGAATAATATTTTCCGCGACACCTACGACAGTCGAAGGACTGACTTGCGCGATACCACTCTGTAGGAATGTGCTGACCTTAGTCGTAGCATTTACAGTAGAAGATCCACTATAGAGTTGCTGACCAAGACCGTCGTGATCAACTATTCTTTCTGCTAATCCATCAACAATCGCAGACTGAGAATCAATGACGACAGGTTGTTCAACATCAATATGCCTTAGAGCAGAACCAGTTACCAAAGATGGAGTGGTTACAAGTTGATCATCTTCTCTAATCTCACGTTCGCCAAGACCATTAACTATGGCATCAGGCATTTCGTAGTTGAAGATAATCGGAAGTCTGCTTACTTTACCGATACTCGCGGTAAGAGTAATCTCACCTTGAATGTTTGCTGGGTATGCTTCGTGTATGTTCTCGGAGACGCCAAGCACGTATGCATCTGATGAGTAAAGTCTGCTCGACAGATTACCTGGACGACTTGCTGCTTTAGAAGTTTCTTCAACAGTATTGAGCGCACTTGTCGGGGAAAGTATTGTTCCGTCTTCCCATTCTGATGGGTGAGTATTAAACTCTTTTCGATACCATTTACCAACCGTGTAGTTGAAGAAGATGCAATCGATTAAGTTGCCAGAGATTCTCCAATAGATATTTTTATCGTCGCCATCTCCTGCGGTGGTTACTCTTGAAACGAAGTTGTTGAGTTCTACGTCAACGTATTTCGATTCTTCGCCGATTAATACCGTATAAACATTTCCGTTGGTCGGGTACTTGACGTTATACTCATCAACATATGTGAGTGAAGGACCATCGTCGTTTGGACCAACCGAAACGAATGGACCAGCATCGCCGTGGTTCGGTATATTGACAACAACTCTTTCTGTAATACCAGACACACTAGCATCTTGCGATACAATTGCATCACCTTCGAGATCTGACTGCCTATCTCCAAGACCAGTTACCACAGATTGACCAGACTCAATTGATCCATCAGCACTTACTACAACTCGTTCACCCTGTGCGACAACCGCGACAACACTGACTTCGTCAGCGGTGATGCCAACGTCTTCCATGAAGACCGTTCTTTCCCCAACACCAGCAAGCGTTGAAGATTGAGACATCGTTCCACTGTTAGATGGTACGATGAAGGATGCTGTAGTCAATTGATATGGACCACTTGCCCCTGCTTCGGCATCGCCAACAGCAACAGTTTGAACGGAGTTAGGAGTACGGTATACTATCATCCAAGCAGAGTCGTATACTGAGTAGATGAGAGTGTTATATCGACTTGGGTTAGTGTCAGCAACTAACTCGTAAGTATAGAATGCTGCTGCTTCTTGATATCTTCTCTCTCCAGTAGAGAATTGAAGATCGTATGCCTTGTTTGTGAGGACGTAGAGTCCATTTAAATTTGGATTGGTGCTGAGATCTTTGACGAGGATATCATCGCCAATATGCGCGACATTGTTACCTTCTGCTGGTTTTGCTTTATTCGGTATGAGGATAAGGTTGACTGTACGTTCCCCAACACCACTCACAATTGATTCGTCTTGAGTTATGTCAACATCATTTATAATTTCTCTTTCAGCATTACAAGTGAGAGTTATCTCAGTAGTAATAGCAGCACTACCCGTAATTGTTCTTTCTGCTAATCCATCGACAAGCACATCAGGAATCTGTGTGATGCCCTCAAGGACGTTCGCACTCTTCTCATTAACTGATGTTACGATAGATGGACCAGTTTCTAATGTGCCATCTCCTGTGATAATACTTCGCTCTGCTGTACCCGCCACCGCTGCAATCCCAACTTCACCTGCGGTAAGTCCAACGTCTTTCATTATCACATGACGTTCACCAGTACCAGCAACGATTGATTCGCTACTATTGAGTAATGATCCAGTTCCGTTAGCAGTTATTTGAGTAGCGCCAATAACAATAGCATCGCCACTGACCAAGTCTGTTGATAGAGCATTGACTCCGTTTTCAGCAAGTCCGTTTACCGTAGACTGACCGGATACCACTACACCACTACCGTTAGAGGTTCTTTTGGTGCCTCCCACGACAGTTGACGATTCGGAAAGTATTTCTCCGTTCATCAAGTTGACATCGCGACCAATCTCAGCAGTGACAATCGACGGACCAGATTCAACTGTTCCGTCACCACTGACGATAATATTTTCTGCTGTGCCTGCTACCGCTGAGAATCCAATCTCACCCGCGTCAAGTTCAGTATTGATTCCAACGATACTTCGTTCCGCAACACCGGCAACAGTAGACGGGAATGCAACTGTCAGTTGACCAGTCCCGTTAGTTGTTATTTCAACAACACCTGTAACGACTGGGTCTTGTGATTCTATCTTAGGTAATCCTGAGACGTAGTCAATTTCTCTTTCGCCAGCACCGATAACAATAGAGTCTGTATTTGTAATCTCTATCGGGAATGCCTTTCTACCTGCAACACCTTCGCCGTTGACAATTGCCTGACCTGATTCAAGTGAACCGTCACCGCTAACAATAATATTTTCACCGACACCTGCAACAGCAGAGAACCCAATCTCACCAGCGGTGAGACCGACGTCTTCCATTACTATCTTTCGCTCAGCGACACCAGCAACGGTTACGTCACCAACCTGAGTTATTCCGGAAAGGACATTCTGATCATTCTGTGCAGCACCGTTGACGACAGAAGATCCAGTAGTAAGAGCAATATCAGAAGTTTGAATTTCTCTTTCTGCTAACAGAGTAACAACTGGGTCTCCGGATACTAATACACCGGAAGACACAACCTTTCTTTCTGCGAGCGCAGTTGTAGTAGCATCTTGTGATTTAACATTACCAATTGCAACAGGCGTCTGATCACCAACTCCATTTACAGTACTTGGTCCAGCGACTAATACACCAGAACCTGTCATGATATTGTCTGCGGTACCAACTGTGATAGAATCTCCGGATACTAATGTTCCGGATCCTGTGATTGTTCTGAGTGCAATACCATATGCTTCGACTGGAGTAGTTTCAAGTTGACCGGAAGCAGTTTTGATTAATTCGGCAGCACCAGTTACTATTGATTGACTTGACTGTTGGAGTTCGCCAGTCGCGTTTGATGCACTCTCGGTAGTTCCTATAACAGTAGAATCACCACTCACAAGATTTGTATCGCCAATCTTACGACTGACTTCGGTTGTGGAGGTGAGAGTGATATCTCCCATCACAACATCTAAGGAACCACTGAACTTCCTGAATGCTACTCCAGCGACGATCGGGTCGCCACTTACTAACTCGCCAGTGATTTTTCTTTCGGGGAATCCAGTTCCAGCAACCGTACTTTGTGGAATTTCGATTGCGCCAGAAGCATTGATTGTTCTGGTTGAAGCACCTATGACAGTTGATGCTCCGGACTCTAACTCGCCGATTGCCGTTTCAACAACGTTTTCATCGTAACTTGCGGTTGCTAAGATTGTGATTGGACCTGAGACAATCTCAATATTTTCTGCGACGATTGTTCGTTCCACTTGAACAGAAACAGTAGAGTCATCCGAAGTAAGAACAACGTTCTCTGCTGGATGACCTCGTTCAGCAGTACCATCAACGGATGATGACTGACTGCTCAGTTGAGCGGAAGTGAGGAATTCTCTATCACCGCTACCCGTAACTGTAGAGTTACCGCTACTCAGGTCTTGTGAACCAGAGGAGAGGACAGTTCTTTCAGCAGTACCACTGACGGTTGACGTGGTTGTTATCTGAGTTGACTCAGCATCAATTTGCCTAGTCGCGACGCCAGATACAGTCGAGTTGGCACTAACCAACTCAACAGTTAATTCTTGGGAGGTTACAGTGTAACCATCGTCCATGTATCCGTCAACTACATACTGGTCTACTATTTGTGAAGATGATGCCATTCGATAAACTTTTTGGTTGAATGTTAGATCTATTTATATGTTCAGAGTGCGCTCTTAACCCAAAGATTATATGTATCAACCGTGACTGTATTGCCACCTGCATCATAATAACTGTTCACCGCTTCTCCACGTTCCTTCCAAGTTCCGCTCAATCCGTTTCCGTTTGGAGTTTGAGGTTCGGGTAGTATCGTGTAATCGCCAATATCTGTTTGACTTGTTGCCAAGTTAATCAGTTTCAGTGTAACTGGAGCAGACGCTTCGACTGAAGGTTTGATCCCATTAAAATATCTGTTTATGTAGTATCCGGTATCAACGTATACTAACATCACATACTCGGTATCGTTGAATGCGTCGAGTTCTAATATGTGTTCATAATTCTCTGCTGCTGAATCACCCAGTCTTCTGTAGATAGAGTAAGAATAAGATGAGTCTACTGACATTGTATTTATAAACGCATCTTGCATCCAAACTTCCCAGTCAGCACTATCAGGTGCCGAGTCATCTCTTGCTAATTTAAATGCTCCAGGGAAATCAAAAGTTTGCATATATGAAGCAAGGCGAGTACCGAGATACTCAGCAGAACTATCCACCAGTTCGCGGAGATTGCCTTCTGAATCTGCTCCAATGAAAATAGGATTGTTGTCTGAGAAATAATAACTGTAGTCTATATCAGAATCAACAAACTGATAAATGTTATAATCTTCAGAAACTAATGAACCCGAACTATCAAGATGTTCAGACTTTAGATCACCGACTTTGTATGTGGCATCTCCAAGAGGAGTTGCAAGAAGCGAACCGTGATACTCAGGGATGTTATCAGCAATGAGAATCTTATCACTCACTGATGAAGTCATCAACCATTCCGTACCATCACCACCACCATACTCTAAATCATATCCAGCAAAGTTCGTATCGTTTGGTGCTGCCAAGTCTTCGTGATAGAAAGTAGTTCCGGCAGCATTGTTTGAATACCAAAATCTTCCTGCTGGATAAGATGCAGATATAACCCATCTGCTATCACCGTAGTCCACATCTTCGAGGATAGCACCTGATGACTGTGTGATAGTCATAGAAGTCCAAGTGGCACCGTCAGTAGAACGAAGAACAAGACCGTTGCCGTTAGAACTTTTTCCAACAGCAAACCAGATTCCATTTACGTATCTAACTTTTTTAACGTCCCAACTTGCATTACCTGTAGTTGTCCAAGTCGAACCATCGTTTGTGCTGCTAGCAATATTCCCCATACCAACTATGACAAGTCTGTTAGTATCTCCATCATAGGCAATCGACTTCATACCAATGAACGGTACGGTGAGGTCTGACCAGTTATCAGTTACTAAATCTCTTGATGAGGTGTAAAGAAGTCTAGAACCAGAGTCGCCAATCACTACCCAAGATTGATCGCTTTCGTTATATGCTGCGTCAACGAGAGATTCTCGGAACCAATCAGTAAGATTAGTATTCACAGTTTCCATCGGGACAACTTTGAAGTCTTCAAGATTGGTAGAGATTACACAAACGCCAGAGTTACCAAAGGCAGCAATTCTTGGACTTGGCCACGAGGGGCGAGTGTTATCTGATTTGTGCAGTGAATCAGCACGAATTGTATTGATGACAAACGGACTTGTATTGTAGTCGCTTTTGTCAAGGGTGCACAAAGTCCACTGAACCTTATCGGATGATCTCCAAATCTGGTATATGTTATTTGAACTCACGACAACAGCAAACCACTTTGCTCCGCCATTCGTATTCACATACGTATGAGTAATAGAAACTATAGATGAACCAGCAGGGAGTGAAGCACTTAGTGTTCGAAATATTAAAGTGTTACTCGAAGCAAATGCAGGATAGACATCAGGAATACTATTACAACCCCAGAGTGCAAGTTCTCTCTCTTCAGTAGAAGATACTTGTCTGATGTCCTTAACATTTTTATAAACTAACGGAATTGATCTACCAACCGCAGAATCGTAAATGCCGTATTCAGGATCAGAGGAATCAACCCCTGCGTCTGATATGAATTGATCTAATATAGACATTCACTTAACTCAATTCTAATTCGTTCAGGACGACTCCATCTCGGTTGTAGACCAAGGGGACTTTGTTATTCAAGGCATCGAGTAGTTGATCTACTGCTACCGTACCAGGAACAGATGTAATAAACTCAGCAGGTGGTGAACCAGTCCCTGTTGCGGGAAGTCTTATCTCACCAGGAAATTGCGCAAAGTCTGTGCCAAACTCAATTGCAGTAGCACCTAAACTTTTCATTTCAAGGTGACCTGTCGAAGTTTCATCAAATCCACCATAAAGGACACCAAGTTCATTCTGCAATATAACTTCAGTGCCTCTGATAGTGCTTGTGCCATCAGCACGATACACTGCGTTGGTTACTGAATAGTGAACCACATCTGCTGCACTTGAGTAGTCTATTGAATATCTTGTGACGTCATTAGGATCATTGTATGACACTAATCCACCGTCAACTCTCTGAGTAAGTTCCCCAGCAGTGTAGATGTTCTTAACACTTCCACCGTGAGTGATCAGGGTATCAGTAGGGTTGGAGAAGTCAAGTGTGGTACTTGGGTTTGCTAAACTCCCGCCCAACTTGATGCTATTCGAAGCAGCAAGGTAAACGTCGGTTCCTCTCATCATCACGTCAGGTTTACCGATTATCTCAGCACCGTTTGCATTACTGGTATCAAACTGAAGTTTAGTAACTCCACCTGCGTTCTCAAAGTTTATGAACGGATTGCCACGAAGATTAATATTACCGGCAGAGTTACTATCTCCTGCGATTATATTAACATCGTTCCCACTGATCAGGTTTAAGTCATTGCCGATTGGACCGCCAGCAAGAATAAAGAACTCGCTGTCAACACTACCGATGATATTGGGATTGAATGATGGATTGTCCGTACCAACTGCGATTGCAAGTTGATTTAATGCATCGCCAACACTCGTTGCGGGAAACACTAAATCTGTTATGTCACCGCCACCTGCTCCCCAAAGGTCAGAGTCAAGTTCGTTAATCGCAACGACGACGTTTGAATCTCTGGAAGTAGTCAGATCATCTAAGTTTCCTATGCCTTCCTCAGTAGATGCATTGATTGAATCATATAGATCGAACTGATCGTTCAAACTGTATACCATCTGCTCAAACGTCATAGTCGTTGAGAACTCTTTATGAGGAGTTGACCAGATAGGATCTAATCTTGTTATAGGAGTGTTGAATCCTGACATTTTATTTCTCTAGTAGTTGTTGGAACATTGATTCAATACGATTCATCTGAAGACTGAGTTCATCAACCTTCGTTTTCAATGCACGTTCCTCTAGTTTCTTATTTGCGCGAGACATCTTTTGCTGTCTCGCGGTTTCTATCTCTGTTTCATTTCTATTTATAAAGGTTCCCCGTCGAGCATCTTTATACAATCCAGGGACACCTTCTACCTTTATCAACTTCTCCATTAAACTACCGCGATCGCTCGTAAGGATTGCATGACCGGAATCTCAGAACTGTTGGTTGAACGCATCACAACCTTCAACTGGAAGGTAACGAAGTCAGGCAACGTGCCGGTTTTACCACCGAGTAGGTAAGTCCACTCTTTATAATCCATCAAGGCATCATTCAACGCGAAGACAGAGTTGGGTGGGGTATTTTCTGGATCAGCATAAACCCAATCGACTTGATATAGGTCGGCATCAGGATCGTTTGCAGTACGATAGTACAGGTCAAACGAAGCGGAAGCAGGTTTGTACATATCAAGGAAGACACGGATACTATTTGCAGGTGACTCCAAAGTGATCGGACGAGTGATATGCTTAGACGGTGAAGAACCAAGTACCGGATGGGTTTCTGGTTCGTAGAACACTGGCACATTCATCGCGTCTGATATAGGTTGATCTGCTCTCGCTTGATTATCAATCAAGAAAGAAGTTAGATTAACCGAAGTCCTCTGGCAATCGATGACAGGAGAAACATCAGAGATATATCCCGCTGACTTTACTGCAAGAGCATCGTCTCCACCAAACGTAGATTCTTGATCACTTGTCAACTTAATCTTCAACTCGATAGATGAAGTCTTAGTTCCAAAGTTTTCCTCTTCCATATAGGGAGAGGCAAGCATCTTAGGTGTCTTGAAATAAACTTCTTCGACGTTAGTCAGAGAAATAGGCGTATCCATAATATTGAAACGCGGATCATTCGTATCCGTTTCGCTAATATCAGAGTAGGAAACACCAGACAATAGACTTCCATGTATTGCTGCTTGAGTCTGAGGCACTAACACGTTATTGAATCGTGGGCGAATCTCGTTGATATAGAATGCTCGGTTGCTCTTCATATCGAGGGCACCAAACGATCCAGTCGTAGTAAACGTACCAGCAGTGCTGACCGTGTAACTTGCGATATCCGCTGAGTCAATAACTGCAGTATTGTCCATGATCTGAGAACCGATAACACCGAAGTAAGTCTCCGCTGAATCAAGTCCAGTGATCTGAGGTTTGTCACCAACACCAAGACCGTGACCAAGATGGACAACTCGGAACTTGTTCTCTCCAGACTTCACTTGGATAGCATCAGTATTGTTATGAGTGAACTTAGTATACGGTTGGTTACCGAAGATTGCTTCACCTTCCTGCTTGAACTTCGCAGTATAGATTCTATACGCGAGGTCTTGGTTTTGCTTAGCAGTCCAAGTAGAACCGTTCTGAGATAAGAAGAGAGACCCGAGCGCAGGTTGTTTGCTGACTCGCGTATTAGTCTTACCAAGAATCAATCCATAAGTCGTAGCAACAAATGCTTGGTATCCATCACACTCTGAGAGCAGACAAATAGCATACTCAGTACCTGCTTGAATATAGATTGGTTCTTTAAACTCGAACGTAGTAGGATGAGAAAGCACGGCACCGAGGTTTTCGTTACCACCTGCTGCTGTCATTGCTTCAACAGTAGCACGAACTTCAGGTGCAGATTTATACACACGATGTTGATCGCTGATTGCTCCCGAAGTAGGATAACCATTTTCTACAGAACGAACTTGTAACTGAATCGGTATCTGTGGTTCGTCTGCTGTTGGGGCAGTACGAAGGAACACGTCAATCTTAGTAACGTATGCTCCTGGCATTCCGCGTTGAGGATCGATCAAGAACGTTTGTGCTAACGGATCAAACCAAGTTACGGAAGTACTGCTACCGCCATCTTGACTTATGATCTCGCCATTGACATAATAGTTCTCGCTGATAATAACACGAGTTGACAACAGGTGCTTAGAAACAAGGTTTAAATCTTTAGTAGAGGTAAACGTCGTTCTTGCTTTAGACAATGCATTCTCTTCGTTGTCCTCTGAGATATCAAGAAGTTTGAACGGTAACGTACCGCCTCTAAACTTCCAACCGATTTCATTGTAGACATTGGGGTCTTTGACATCGCCATACTGTTTTGCTGCCAGTTTCTGCGCAGTGATCCAGTTATCCCACTCTTCTTCAGAGTTTAAGACGAGACTGGTCGCGTCTGGTAGCGGAGCAGTGTTAGGTAAGAAATATGATAACCATAACTCACCGCGAGCGTTTGTGATCAGAGTTTGAGTCGCACTACCTGCTGCGTCTGGATGCTCAAGAATACCAACGCTAACATCTGGATCTTCAATGATCAGGTGCTGGCGAGTACTAATAGCATCAGCATAAACATCTTCCGTCAAACGAACAACCCACTGCGAAACATTGACGCCATCAAAGAACGGCCAGTAACGAGTGCTAGGTCTTAGACCTTCTGCTTTCGCAAAGATTCGTCTCTGGCGCATCCAAGGTAAGGAGTGAGTAGCAACAGTTCTGTCGCCCAAGTCTTGGATCAGAGTTTCTGCTCCGATAACTCGAGTCGCGACATTTTGCCATCGCGTAGTAGTAGTCCAACTTGTAGTAGTTGTTCTTGCGATCGGTTGACCTGTCCAAGGACCAGTACTTGTTGATTCACTTGTTCTCGTAGAGGTAACAACACGAGGTACGAGAGAAGCATTAAGAAGTCTTTCAATCGTTCCACCGTCAAGTATTCTATTAGGAATACGACGAGTCTCTTGAGAGTAGTCACTCGCTGGGGACATGCTAACACGACCCTCACCAGCAAACACATTGTATGGGTTTACGTTATAGTAACCATGCTCTTCAGAAGAACGGTTGTCGGAGTACCAAGAGATCATTTCCTGTTTCATCGCAGAGTCAAGCACTTCAGCATAATCAAGGTAGATGTTATCTCCCTTCTTGATGATGTCGTGGTTGCCGTTCGGGAAGATACCGTTTGCTATCAGGTCATCATCCGAGTCCCAGATCATCGTAGCAGTCTCGTAGTTAGACTTCGGATAGATCGTTGCGTTGTTTAGGTGTAAGGTCTGAGTTGCGAAGTTTGCATCGTCAACGTAGTTTGGATTAGTGATCGAGGAAGTATAAAGCATTCCACGAGTAAAGTCGTCGACAAAGAATCCAGTCTTGCTTCGAACGTTTCCGTCTGAATCAAGTTCAACCAGATTAGATGCACCTTCTTCAAGGACAGATAGAGATACCGTTTCCTCAAGGTTCGCCACGCGACCCTCGATGACTTCGATATCTTTCATCTTATAACCTTTTTGATGATACCGTTCTATAAACAGATCATCACTACTCTTTGTATTACCATTCATAGTAATAGAGAACAGAGGCATCTCATTTTGTCGCTGTTGTGGCGGTTTCGCCTCAAGTGATTCTTCACCTTTGTTGATTCTAAACTCAGGAGCAAGTGTTGCGCCGTTGTAACCAAGGGCAAGGATGTCTACTCGATTGTTATAGTAGGTGACATCTGCATTCACAACCTTGTCGTCTATTGGGAGATCATGTCTTTCAATGTTCATCTCAATATTAGTCGGGTCAAGTTTAGACCTGAAGTCAAGGTAGTTTTCTAAGGGAAGTTTATCCCCGCCAATCTTAGTCGTGTATGAAGGGATATCAGCGTACAAGAAGATCGGGTTATCACTGTCTGCTGCCTCTGTACGGATGTGAGAGGTGTAGGAGTTCACACTAATATAGTCGCCCTGAGTCCACTCAAAGAACCCGACTCTGACCCTTAGAGCAAGCGTAGCGGGGGATATACGCCCCTTATCTACAACTGCTGGACCATAGAAGTTATCTGTCTGACCACCATTGAAGGTGACTTGGTCATGGACGCTTGCGCCAAGCGAAGCACTATCATTTTCATATGCTTCAATAAGTCTAACACCGTCATACAGTGTGTCGCCATTGAACACAACTTTGAAGTTTTCATCTGAGTCTGCACGGATAGCATCCATCCATTTCTCTTGATAGTTCTTAGTTGTGAGGCGAGGCACAGTCTTATCGACCTGAGCGTAGACATCATATTCTTTACCGTTTGCTTCACTTCCGTCAAGGATAGTGACTGTTGCAGTATTCGTTCCGTCTCCAGTGATAGAGAAGTCTACAAACGGTCGTAAAACTTTACTGCCCTGATCAACAATAATCCAAGAAGCAACTTCGTCGAACTTATCGTTCGACAATAGAGTTGAGATACTAAAAGTATTCCCACTTACAATAGTTCCTTTGTAATACTTTTGCGCACTGAAGGTAACGTCGTCAACCGTTTTAGGACGACCGCCAGGAATCTCGAAGAGACTACTATTTGTTAGAGGGTCAACCAAAAAGGTTTGGAAGTCCTCTTGTCTCGGATAAAAACCGTATGCTGGTGCTGCTGTGGCAGAGTCTACTAATCCTGCGATAAGTGTAACGTCACGGAAGTTCTTTCCCTCTTCCATTTGGATATCAAACAAGTGGACGCGATATGCGTCATCGCCACCAAGACCACGGTTGACTGTTTTGATTCTGGTCTTACCTACAATCTCACCACCAGCAGAATCCATAAGACCCAACTGACGCTGATTGCGGAAGTTTGGTTCGAAGTCATAGACAAAGTCGAAGAAGAGACCGTTATCACTATCAACTTGAACGTAGTTGTTGTAATCAATAGTGATGTCAACTTCGTCAGCAAAGGTAGTGCTGAGAGGTTTGTTGACTTCAACTCGTACCGGAACTTCGTGTTCGAGGTGATAACCATCTACGAATGCGAGAGGGTTAATAGAGTTGAGAGGAGTCGGAAGATGAGCAATCATATAATCTTCAGCAACCCTGTCGATCAGAGGTGCAGCAGAGTCTATTACATCACGACCTTCTTCGTAACGGATGTCAAAAGGATTAACGATGAAACTACCATGAGTATCATGATGTCGAATCGCCATACGACGTTCAACTTGATTATACCCTTCTGTACCTTCTTTGATCTGAACAATCTCGCCATCACGTATTGCAGCGAAACTAACGTAGTCAAGAGTCATAGATCCGTCTGAGTCTAGAGGGATCGAGTTCTTAGTTGTTAAAATAAGTCTGATGCGATATCGATCAGCACCAGGACTTGACAAGTTGGGTCTTACGCCCTGATTGTCATAAAGTGCATCTGTGTCGTCCACAGTAACAATATCCTGAACAACCTCAAACCCAACATCAAGATTCGGGATAGGATCAAACAATGATCCAACAATACTTTGAGCAGGAGCAAGTACAAAGTTACCCTGCGTGAAAAACTTAGTTGACTGAGTAGAAATAGTAAACCCATATCCAACGTTCTTTGCTCCTTCAGTAGTAACACCGTCAGGACCAAATGTCGCTGAAGCATGAACAGTCATAGTCGGGAATCGACTTGGGTTTCCAGCAATCTCGTATACGTCTGTAAGAACATCTCCAGCAGAGAATCTTACAGGTTCAGAAGCAACGTCACCAAAGGCAGCATTAGCATCATCAGCAGCACCACCAACGTAACGTCCGTATAATAATACGTATCCACTATCATTTACATCGCCAGGATTTGGCAGAGCATGAGTGATCTGAAACTCAAGAGGAGTTGTTGGGGTTGAGGCACCGTTAGCAGTTCTTCGGAAGTATGTACCGACTAGAGTTTGAAGATCAACACCGACGGGAGTAGTGATCTTAATGTAGTCGATAGCAGTACCAATGATTCCTGCTGATTTTGGATTAGCGGATGCACCGTCTAAGAAAATGTTTTCGCCAAACGTAGTTATTTGATTCTGAAGAATCGTCTGTAACTGCGTCAGTTCCCTTGCTTGAAGGGCACGACCACTGTTGAATAGAATTCGATGATAACCATCGCTATCCACATAGTCGTCTTTATATGTTTCTCTAAAGGTATTACCGTCGTATACGTTAGGCATCTTGTTTTTCCTAGAAGTCTATGATAATTTTAATATCTTCAATTTGTTCTTCGCTTCTCATAAATGGTCTGCGACTGTCGATATAATAAATGTCGCCAGTAGTTTTTAAAACCCCAGTCGGAGCAAGTCCAACCACCGAAGTAGAACCACCGCCATCTGATATATCTATTGGTTCTCCAACAACAAAGTCGAGGTACCCAGTCGACTGAACTTGCGTGTAGTAGAATAAGTCATCAACTACAGAGTTCAATATTGCTTGCGCTCCGCTAGTCTGTCCGGTGATCACGTTGTCGCCCTTAAGGTTTTCAAGGAACAACGTTACGCCAACATCATTGAGGTTAAAATTGATTGCGTCTAATGCTAATGTCGAATTAGTATTTAGAGTCTTAACAATCGCGTTACCAGATCCATCGCTATCTTCTACTTGAGGATTACGTATCAAACCAACTTGCCTGAAGTCATTGTCTACAATAGCATTACCATCTTCATTGCCATCAAGTAAGACATGAAACATAAGAGCAGTCGAGTTAAAGTCATGTCGAACATCAGCAGCAAGACCGTATGGTTGCGAAGGTATTGCTCGAAGAACTGAATTGCTGCCAGGATCGCCAGCAGTAAACTTAACAGTTGCGTCGTAATAGTTTTCCCCAAACCAAAAAGTATCAAGTTGATTGGGGTCTTTCATTGTGACGTCAACAATCGATCCACCGACACATTTTGCCCAAGCATATGCTGGAGTAATAGTTTGCACCGCTCCATTGATTGTGAGAGGAACGCCATCAAAGGAAAGTTCGTAAACACCATCGGGATATGCATTACCGCCATTCTCAATTTCAACACCGACGATTTGTCCAGGAACTGCTTCTTTCTGAATCAAGAGTTGTTCTTTCTCAAAAGGATCAAGGTCATCATAGGGAGGACCACCATCAGCAGAGTCAATGATTTTTTCTGTAGGAAGATACCCTGAGGTCAAGAACTTTTGAGTCGCTGCAGTGCTAACAGTGTAGAGGAATTTCCACTGGTAGTTGTCTGAAGTTTCAAACACCTCTCCAGAAGCATCACTTGGTTGTATGACAGAGTTTGCCTCCAATCCATTTGCATCCTTACCTTGTTTAATACAAACATAAACTGCGTTGTTACCAGTCATGACATAGAAAGGATGTTCGAACTGTCCACCCGCGATGAATAAATTGTTTGAATGAAATTTATTGTTCCATCCAGAATAGATTCCACCATTTGTCCAGTTATACCTTGACACTACATGAGAAGCATCTTTCACTCTCATTAGTGTTTGCAAATTCTCGCGATATTCCATGCTGCTCTTTCGAGAAGGATCTGGCGAAGGAGGAGCAGTATCAGAATCAGGCGGTGCCCAAGGTTGGGTGCGACCGATACCGATATAGTACCTTGAGGCATCTGAGTCAGCAGAGTCGACATTCAAGTTAATGAAGTCGTCATATGTTTGACTGATCAGTTTTTGTTTGTAGACATCTGTAATAATTGCTGGCATCTCAGTTTACCTTTAAGTTACGCTTATTCCTGTATCTTGGAACAGTGCCCATTCTGCCCCTGACCATATGAAGGCACAGGTGGACTTACCTGTCATTGTTACGGTAGATCCTTGTAGGATAGTTCCATTGATTGTGATTGTTGTATTTTGTCTGTTTACGATTCGTTTGACATCACCATTGTCTCCGTCTTGGAGAGTGAGTGTGATAGGACTTGGACTATTACAGAATATGAAAGAAGAAGAGAGGGGTATCGTTCCAGTAGCAGACATCACTTCGATATCTACTCGGTCAAACAATACGCCAAAGTTGTAGTTAATCTTGTCACCTGCTTCACGGAGAGTATCACCTGTTCCGTCGTTCGCTACTGTGCCAATGTTTAAAGTTTTCTGTGTCATTATACTGTTCCGAATTTCTTATTTCTATTTATATCAGTCGTCGCCAGCGATTGTTGTCCAGTAGAGGATCTTACCGTCTTCAGTAATTATCCACTTACCGTCTTCAGTTGCTAACGCATTATAGACAGTTCGTCCATCAATAACTCCTGGTAACCAAGGATTACCTCGACCATCCGAGTCGTACACTAGATATATATTTTCGTCAAGAGTATTGATAGTGTTGGACAGAGTCATGTCGCTATCATCAAACGTTCTTGATTCAATAACATCAGCACGATGCATCTGGAAGTACTGACGACCCCAACCGATAGCATCTTCTGAATCGCGCGAACCAACCAGTAACCTGTCAGAAGGAGTACTTGGATACTCTGTGCGATCCATATCGTTAATTCTAGATCTCTGCCAGTATCCCTTTGGACCTTCCCAAAGTTCTGTAATATCGGTAGTAAACAATCCGTCGCCTTTATCACCAGAAGAAATATGCCCAGTAAGGACTTCGTTCTGCGAGGGAAGTTCTTCTTCTAGAATAGTATGACCAGTCAGAGTCATGCTCGCAGTAGAAACGATTTGAACGCGACCTTGCAGATACATACCAGCAGGGTGAATAAAGTCTTTATACGCATCCCGCCAAACATTAATACTGACAGGAGTTTGAATCATAATAGCAAACAACTGGAAGAACTGCGCGTTTGTTATTCTACGAATAGACCCAGCACCGATAACACTATAGTCATCAAGGTCAGTTACAATCTTGACTCGTTTTTCCGCTGAGTCTTCTGTCCATCCGACATAACCTGTTGCTGCCAGATGTTTAAATATTTCGGTATCGTTTACATATCCAAACCCATCAGTTGGGATATCATTCTCATCAAGTTCTCTTTGAACAAACTCTACCCTATCATCCGCAAAGTTAAACGTGAAGTCAATATCAGGACGCACTTCATAGTAGTCGTCTGAGTCTTTAACAAAGACATCTATCTCGCCGTTGGGGAAACTAAATCTAAATGTACTACCAGTGTTCTCTCCTTGCGTTTCATACTCAAGAGTTTCTTTAGAGGGTTGCCCCACATTAAAGACAAAGTCTCGACCGTAGAACACGTCGACGTCAAGACTGTAAAAGATTCGGAAGAACTGTTGAATAGAATACTTAGTACCCTTAGAACGATACAACAAGTTGGAGAACTGAAGTGCTGTCCTCTTATCGTTGAACTGTTCAAAGTAAGGTTTACCAAGAAGAAGTTCGTTAGACAAAAGACCGAGGAACTCTTGACGGACAGAAACAACGTCTCGGTTGGTCATCAACTCGTTTACCATTTCAGCGGGGTTGCCGTCTGAATCGAGTTGGTCTGAATACTTGATCAAGAACTCTGCTAGTTTTGGATATAACTGGTCATAATGTCCAGGCATAACCTCATAGACATCGTACTTGTCCAGTTGTAGATCAAGGCGATCGTCGTCTGTTAATGTCTTTATGTTTGCCACAGGATTACCTTGTGCTTACAACGACTGCCTGAATAAAAGATTCTTCTGCGTCTCTACGCAAAATCGTATTAAGAGTAGATTCAACTGCTGACTGATTAGCAGGAACAGCGAAGAACTTGATGTAGTTTCTACTACCAAGGATTCTCTGCACGTTAAGACCGTTTACCTGAACTAACCCACTCGCTGGATCGGGATTGTAGTAACCAATATTATCATTGATGACTGTGTTGTTGCTATCTACTAATTCAAGAGTAGTAACAGGAGAAGTTTCAAAGATAACAGGGTTGACTCCTGCTGGTGAAACTCTCGTCTTACCGTTTAATTTATTTCTGATGTAACAAACTTTATTGTTCATAATAAAGTATGAACTTCTTACGGTAGAAGTATTACTTTCTGCTGGCCCACGAATAGTAACAGGGAAGGTAATCGAATGGTTTTCTTTAACGCCAAACGTCGGAGTAATCCTACGGATAAGTTTAATTTCTGCCCTTGAGGAAAGAACTGAAGTATCCACTTCGTCGATATCAGCAAGCATGTTTGAACGACGATAAACTTGGTCAAATCTACCAACGTTCGCGTCAAAGTAATCTGAGACTGCTGTCTCTACCAAATTATCCACAGTTGACTGGGAAGAGTTAGTAAGAGCAGGGTTAAACTGATAGAACACTTCTGTGGCGATATAGGTTTCAACCGGATCTACAAAGTTGAGTCGGAAAGAAACAACTGAGAAGTGATCGGCAAGTTCTTGGATACCACGTCGCGTGTTGGCAATAGTCGTACTAGAGATATTATCTGCCCAGACGATTGAAGTAAACACTGCACCATAATCAGGACGAGGATCTTCTTCTCCACCCCATGATTTGATATCTTTAATGAACTGTGAATATTTTTTGAGAATCAGTGAAGAGTAATCAAGTCCCGTTACCATTCTGTTCTGCGTTGCATATTGGAACGGTGCATTCTTACGAATAGACTCCGCTGTTTCTTTATCTCGTCCACCAGTACTTCTGGTGTTGACCGAGATGCTAGCAGTACCAATTGCGTCCCAAGGTGTCTCAATTAATGCAAGGGTAGAAATACCATTTGCTTCAGCACCAGATGCTCGAAGATAGTTTACTTCAATCACGTTACCTGCTGCTGGAGCGATACCAATAGTAGTACCGTTACCAAACGTAAGTTCAAAGTTACCGTTTGGTGCTTCTCGAAGAACGTACAGTCGTGATAGTTCGGTAATCTCAATCGCGTCTAAGAGGTTTGTATAGTTGACGAAAGAGGAAGCGATGCTTGTATCAACATAGGACTGGTCTTCAAATACCTTAATGATGACAGTGTTGATATCCATGCTTGGATCGGGAATGACATAAACAACATCTTGAGATTTATCAACAAGAAAGTTTTGTTCTTTTTCTTGACCTTCGTATACGATGATCTGCGCGTCTTCATCACCGCGAACATAAAACTCATAAACACCCGCACCGTTGTCAACACCTTCAAGGGTGTCACGGTTGGTAAAGGTATAATCTTTTTCGTCTTTCTCACCACGGAGAATTAGTTCTCCTGGTTTGATTGTTAAAGATCTTTCTCTATCAGGGTCGCTTGAAGTAAGCGAAAGATTGATAGACATCTGAGCAGAGTTTTTAGAATCAGGAATGTAACCCAAAGATTCTGCAATAGAAATAATAGATGGGCGCAGTTGTGCGGTAGTAAGATACGATTCGTTTAATGCAAAGTTTGCGATCAAAGCATTGTAATGCGTGTTGTACGCAAGCACATCTAATAAGTTACTAAGACCCGAACCTTCAAAGTCATAGTCGTTGAACTCTTCTTGTTGTGCGAAGAATACTTTTAGATTATCTTTGATTTGTTGAAAATCTAAATCGGTGCTTTTAATCGTCGTTGGCATTAGCGTAACCTACTCATGTTAACTGAAGTAGTGAATAGTTCTCCAGTAGTCTCTACTCGGAATTGTACCTTAATAGTAATATCATTTACTACCCAATCCATAACTGTTTGTGCTCCTCGGCGAATACGAAACCCGTCATCATCAAAAAACTGAACATCTTCTACAATAGCACGAGGTTCGTATAGTCCTATAGATTCAAATATTCTTTGCCTCATCATACTTTCCGAATAGTTTTCTTTATTCTCAAAAAGCATAGAACGAACGTTAGAACCAAACGAGGGGTTAAATGGTTTCTCATAAAAGTTTGTCAGGACAATACTTCTAACAGATTGCATAACAGCAGCAGTATCTTTTTTCTTATACACGTCGCCTTTCATGACACCGTCAACCAGTGATCCTGGTTTTGCCATGAATGCTAGATCTAAATCGACCCAGTTCTTTTGCTGACCTGTAACTAAACTCTTGCTGTTACTGAGGTCTGGTGTAGTTCTTTTGAGTGCCATTGCATGAATCCAAATGTATTGAATCTATTTATAACGTCAGTCAGTGATTTCTACGAGGTCACCGCCATTATACATCTTGCGGTTGAAGTACGTACAATACAGTTGATTGAAGGTCGCGGTGAAGTCTTTTTCAATCTTAGGCATAACTACAATGATCTGCTGAGACATAGTACCGTCTGGTCTCGTAGTATCATAGTCAAGACTCAACTGATCAAAGAAGAACGTATCCCTGATATAAAGTGACAGGTCAAACCCAGCACCGAAGTCAATCTTGCCTCGTGAGTTATAAAGAGTATAGACAACGGCACGACCATTGTGTTTCAGTTCGTTGATGTAGTATCCGTCTAATGACTTCTGGCAATCACCGCCATCTTCAATGCGATACGGTTCACGCCAGTATCGAAGAGGATCAACAGGTTCCAGACAATACGGTTCACGAATGCCTCCTGCTGGGTGATAATAACCTTCAGTGACCTGTAGACGATAGTTTTTAAACTCAGCAGCAGAAGCAACTCCTTCCATCAACCAAGCATGAAGATACCACTGACGTGCCAGATCCTGACGATCTTTGATGATAGGGATAAAGTCTAATGAAGTCTTAGATCCTGGAGCACCGAGGAACTTACCAACCGTTGAAGACTTAGATAACTTGGTGTTACTGAGGATAGGCGCATCATGCTTATCCGGATTGTAGTTCGGATCAGCAACGATAGTTCTAGTCAGTGCTTCGATGTTTCTCGGTTCAAAAGTTTTTGATGCGCGTTCAACAGGGTTGCCAAGTAGAGTATACCCGAACCTCGGTCCATAGTAAGGAGATTCCATACCACTTCGTTTCTCTTCGTAAGGAGCAGGAGGTGCCACATCTTTGTATGTGTGGTGCAATCGGTTTTGATTCAATAGAGTTTGAATACACTTTGGTCCGTCGGTCTGTTGATCAGGCGAAGTTTTAGGATCGTTTGCACCATCCATTGTTCGTAGTTTAGACCGAACCTCAAACGTATCTGGTGTCCAAGTAAAGTAGAACGTATACTCGTCTATCTTAGAAATCTTATTACGAATCTCATTATCTTCATCAACGTAAGGAATACGGACAGCGTATGGCGAAGTCTTGTTCCAGACTTCAAACCATCTACCCTTTGTGACATAGAATGGCGAAATAGCAAAACCGTCATGAAGTCTTTCAATCTGTTTCTCATAAACAGTATCAAGAGGAGGATGCCATTCGCAGAATGGGTCGGTGACATCAGGTGCTTTACCTGACCAATCAAACTGATAATCTGGATGTTCCGACCCAACCATCTCATTCGCGCCATCCCACCAGATACCTGCTTTCCATTCAGGATATATGTCAACCCAAGGGGTAGGGGGAATGACCAAGTCTAATGAAGTGGCAACTGTAGCACCCATTGCATATCGTGACATACCTGCTTTATTTGCTTCATCAGCATAAGCAGCAACTGTTGCGTAGTTACTGATGTGCGCACTGTGCGCTTCTTCACAATACTTGGAGTACTTACTCGTCCACGCTTCAAGTGCGCGACCTACCAGACTACCTTGAAATACCGTTTCGGAACCGTTGTCATCACTCGGTCCAGTAAACAACGAACCCATAAAGTGAAAGTCATCACCGCCGACCTTACCTTGTCGTGCGGAGATCCAGAGGTTCTCTGAGGTGAGTGTCAGACCTTTACCCGAAGTAGACGTATGTCTTTCAACAGCGGTTTGTCTTATGTGTCTGGCGTTTTGAATATTATCTTTCTTACTGATCATTCGGAAACTTTCTTTGGTCGCCCAACGCTTATTTCCGGAAGTATACTCGAATGAATCGCCGTATGTTCTCAGGTCGTGATTGCTTCTAACAATCGTGCTATTGTTACCGCCAGTCTCTGTGACAAGATGGTGATGCACACTATGATTCTCGTTTGCTCCGACCCTCACATTATAGTTGCCATTGACGGTCATGTTGTAGTCGCCGTTGACCGTGAGGTTGAGGTCACCATCATAGGTGATGTTACCCTGACCTGCTACTACGACCTCGTGATCGCTTCCTACGACCTCTATGCGATGACTACGGGACGATACAATAACAGAACCGTCCTGCTTGAGTTCAACTCCCGCACCAGTGTGATGCTTTACAAGTATCCTCTCGTTTCCTGGAGTATCATCCATCTCAAACGAATGCCCACTTGGAGTTTCATTCGCGTTATTGAATGGATACATCGAGGCAGTAGGTATCGGGATATCAAAGTTGATAGCGTGTACGCTACCCTTCATCCATAGTTCGTTGATCTTTACACCACGACCAGCAGCACTAACAGAGTTTCCGTACCAGTTATACCTTCTTGGGTACTCGCCAGTTGGGTCAGCAAAACCGTCTATCGGCGTTCCGTACGATAGTTCCTTCGCCGGACCTTCTGGTTTTGCCAGACGGTCTTCAATCTTATTACTTCCTGTAGTCATATTAGAATAGTTTATCCATCATGTCTGGGTCTTTGACAAGTACGATCGGACCTTCACCTTCCAACGCAGCAAGGATATCCGCAGGCGAGAAAGCAGGATCATGCAATGGATCCTTATATAAAGAAGTTTTGTTGAAGTTGTTATAGACATAATTTCTCACGTCAAAACCAGGATCATCTTGCGTTATATCAACGTCCATATGACCTAGTGCTTGTCCTCCTGGGTATTGGTTAAAAAATGTACGACAAATTTGGTAAAAGGTATTATACTGTGTACGTGTAATTGACGACGCAGTAATGAACTCGACATTTTCATCTCCAGATGCTACGTTCACTCCTCCAACAAAACAAATACCTATAGAATAATGATTATGTCCATTGATTTCGCAATGATTACCTACGGTGTTCATAGGAACACCGCGCTGTAAAGATCCATCACGTTTAATTATAAGGTGATACTCTTCATCCCCCGCGCCAGTAAGTTCTTTCAACTGCTTTGCCGTGAGGTTCGCGTCAGTATACGTTTCAGACCAATGCACAATTATCTCAGAGATCTCACGAGTCATACTCGACATCTCGTATTCTAGTTCTTCAACAGAGGAAATAAAGTTTTGACCCGCTTCAAAATTAACATCTTCCCCAAGTACTCGCGGGGATATTTCAAACTCTTCAGGAGTGTAAATAGGTATCTGATCAGCAATAGTTTTAAAATCTTTGACTATTTTTTCTGCTAGTTCTGTCGCGTCTGCTACTTCTTTCTTTCCTGTATTTGGATTAGTCCACACTGCGCCAGTCTGCACTATAATCGACTCTGCTGCAACTTGGCTTATAACATGAGGATTCGCTTTTGAAAAGTCTACCGCTAATGAAGTTGGAGTTGCGGCAATTTTTCTACCATCTATTTTTGTCGCCATCCCACTTGAGACAACGCCGAATAAACTATCATTGATCGCTTGCCTGATGGGTACTTGCATTGCGGGAGGGAAAGACTTAAAGTATACAGCAGTGTTCTGACTCACCATAGCATTGATAGCAGTAGTAGTAGTTCTATCAATCATTATTTGATCTCCGTTAGAGTTAAACATGCCTCTAACAGCATTAGTCAAGATACTTGTATTATTATTACCAATCTTATTTCTAATATTATTAACAAAACCGCTTGTCATATTACTACTCTCAAACAAGTCAAATGAACCATCGATAAGATCTTGTTTGCCGGTAAACAAGTTTAGACTTTTTGCTAAATCTGCGCTGCCAACTTGACTAGCACTGATTGGACCACTAAACCCAAATAGATTGCTTGCTCTCAAAACAGTTTCTAAAGCAGGCATATTTGCGATCGGGGTGTGGGGATATATTTCTTTTGCTACTGAATTAATAACGCTCTCAGGAACAACACCTGTTGTGCGGTATTCGCTATTATCTAATTCTATCTCAATTAGATTCTCAATACTAGTGACCTGAGAACGAGACAGGGTTCCACCAGTAAGTTGATTTAACGTAGTCGGTCCAGTGTCCGTTATACTACGAGCGATCATCTCGTTATATGTTGATTGATCTAATATTGCCATTATGGTGTATCGTTAATTGGTGAAACAAAATCGAGGATGCCCTTAACGCCACCCTTGACATATGTGATTCCATTCCAAACTACGGGAGGATATGTGCCCGCTGCAAGTGCAAGTTCAGGTAGTAATCCATCGTACATACCGACATCGTCTGTCCAGTTTTCTAAAAACCTTTTCAAACTTAACGGTTGAGCAGACTGAACTACAACCCAAGGGTAGTTGTTCCTGTCCGTATCAACCCAGTATAACTCCGCGTCATTAAACTCTGAAGGTGTTGTCTTAGTACCAGTTGGCACTCCACCAAGGTAAGGTTCAATAAACTCACCACCGACGTTTTCAGTAATGTACATGTACCATAAATCAGTAGGAGGTATATCGTCAATCCATTCCCAACGGTATCCTGCTTCCTTTCCTGGCGCAAGACTCTGACCCATTGGTCCCATATCTCTAATTTCAGACCACCACCAATATGGTATTGCTGGTTCCCAAATATGTTCTGTTGCACCCTTGTCAAGATGATAGTACTCATCACCGCGAATGTTATCACCCGCGAAGTCTTCATAGTGAGGTATCTCCATCTCACCTTCAATATAAAGAATACCAGTACCGTATGTGAGGTGATCAATATGTGGGACTTCGTGCGTTACTCCGATCCAACCGTCTTGTCTATCGTGATGATCAGGACTGCCTTCGATGTCTTCAAGACTACCAAATCTTTCAAAGTCACGGTGGGCATATCTTCCAATGTTGCTGAGGTTTTCAATAAACCACTTTTGGATGATACCGGCAAAGTACGCCTCACGTTCGCGCAGACCAATATCTCCGCGCATGTTCTTAATGAACTGATTGACCTCTTGATGATTAACGTAGGGCATTACCTTGCACCCAATCCGAAGTAGATTGATTCAGCAATCATTTCTGCATTACGTTGATTCACCTTTTCTCTTATTTCAGGATGTACATAATATTTTATTACTGCAGCAACCATACCATTACCTTTCTCATCAATTCCGTCAACCTTTTCTCCGTAGAGTTTACCGACGATATCATTTGTTCTCAACAACTTCGACCACGCCAAAGACTGACTGGTCTGAAACTCGTGCATAACATACATAAGTTGACCTTCCATATCTTCCAAGTTCCTACTTGGGGCAAGACGACCAACATACGCTGAGAACCTTTTATACCTTGATGACTGGAGCGGCCAACCCGCAATTCCCCTTCCCCTATCATTATCTTTATTCTTTGGATCCAGTTTACTAATATCTTCAAGGACGCCCACGATAGAACTTGCTGCCTTTACCTTCAACCCATTATCTATAAAGAATCTCGCAACATCAAATCTGCTCATAGTTTCAGTATTGTTGACCTTAGTTGGGTCAATCATATTTGAGTTTGATTGTTTGAAGTCAAGTGCAAACGGATTGACCGAAGGATCCTCTCTGTCTTGCGCCTGAATCGTGCTGGGGAATTCTACTCTTGGCATCGAACCCATCACGAAAGGCAACTGAGAACCTGCCCCGTCTAAAAATATTCCAAATACCAAAGCACCAGGAAGGACTTGTGAACTTGTCCCAAGACCAGAAGTGCCGTATGTATCTCCTGGCGTCATGACTTGCGCCCAAGGCAAATCTCTTTGTGGGATATCATAAGGGTCGCCAGAGTGAATTCCGTGAATTCTAATCTTCACTCTACCTTCAAGACCAGCGGGGGGAGATGAGTCTATAACTGTGGCAAGAAACCACCGCATATCATCGCCATAAAATTCTCGATTAATCGCTTTCATTAAAACATATCCGCACTTATAATTTTTGAATCTTTATCCGGATTAACTTCTTCAACTTCAGGATTTTTCGGTAGGTTGCTATCTATTTTTGAAACAGTAGCAGAAACTTGATACTTCGTGTTAGAGAAAAAGTGCCTCGTGCGTTGAATCAAATACACTCCAGAAATGACTTCGTCTATTTCGGGTTTAATTTCTCTGGTGTCTGATCTCATAAAGTTCATGAAAAGTGTGTCGCCTGCACTTACCCCAGTGCTTGCGCCTGTTGTAAGAGGTTTTAAAAATGCTGCTCCGTTTAGAACAACATTAATAGGATTTTTGTTGAACAGTGCCTTTGTTGCTCGCGAATTCATTTTATTCATTGCATCCAATTCTCTTGGGTCGTCATGATAACTATTGATGGAACCATATGTTCCGTATGAAGTTACAGTACTAAAATAACGATTGTCCCACTTATTTGATTTTTTACTCTGCCCCTGATAATTTAAAGTAAGACTCTCATCAAATACGTTTTGAATGCCGCGAACACCGTCTAAATCTCTTCTCATTAAACTGATCTTTGAATCCTCAAGAAGTTCTTTAACATCGAAATGTCTTGAATAGTTTTGACCCGTATAGGAATCTATATTAGTGAGTCTTGCGCCCAGCGCACCTTCTGACATTAATCGGGTAGTGTCCTGATTGTTTATAGTGTCAAACTCTTTTATGATAAAATCTTGGTCTAGTTGTCCCAATAGTGCTACTGATGCTGCTGCTGCTTGGGAATAAATCATAGGAGAATCTTTATTCCAAACTGCACCGCCTGTCATCATTCTATCGAGAGTCCCTATTCTAACTGTATCCTGTTCTCCCTGTTCCCAAATCGATTGCCACATATAAAAAGGTGCACCAATAATCGTAGTAGCACGATCAAGTAACCAAGTTGCTGATTCAAGTGGAGAAAGATAAGGAATGATTACCTTTACCTTTTCTTGCACTGCTCTCGAACTCTGATAATTTCTATTCACCTCAACGCCCAAATATGCTTCAACGATATTTCCAGCAATACTATCGAGCACTCCATGATAAGACTTCGAAACCTTTATCCCCTCATCCTTAAACGCAATAGGTGAAACTAGACTTAAGGTATAGACCTCAGTTCTTTCATTAGTTTTTACCTTTCTAACGATAGAAGTAATATTCATCGTTATAGAAAACTTTGCTAAAGAAGTGCTTTCTTCTGCCCCGCTAATGAGTAATTCTATTTGCTCTGTTCCTTTAAGATTCATTTCAAAGAAAGAACCCATATCATCCATAACAGTCATGCTGCCAGAAATATAAGGAAGTTCTATGTCTTCAAATAAAGATAACTCAAGAATATATGATTTTACATCATATTTTTCCTTAAGACGTTCAGAAAATATTACCGCCTTCTTTATAACGTATTCATCTGCAATGATCGATTGTAATTGATTCGCCATTTTATCTGTCTAATTGTCTTCTTACTAAGTCTTTAAATTCGCCAACGATTTGGAGAATAGCATCTGGTTTCACAACAGTGATAGCACGTTGCTCTTCATTCAACTGTTGCAATCTTTCAAGGTATGATTCTGATTGAAAGGTATTAACGTCAGACCATTTGAGAGCATACGGTTTTTCATAAGTTGTGTTCGGTGCCCAATAAGAAGGAAACGCTAAATCGCCATTACCATCTTCAAAGTGATGGATAGCATCATACTCTGGAGTTAGTGGGGCAGCAGGTCTTGTGCTACCGTTTATAGGAAGTAAAGTAGATGGTCCATCCACAGTAGTAAAGTTTGCTGCTCCCGCGAGATAAACTGCCAACTTCACGCGCAATCCTTCAAACTCAGTTCCGGTTGCACCCGAATCTAATAATGATTCTAACTTACGAAACTCTTCAACAGAACTATCAGGTACGGCAAATACCGAGTTCCCTGTTGCAAGTATTGGAGTCTTATCTTTGGTATCCATCTCAAAAGTAATCTGACCAAGGTTATGATTAATCTTTATGATTTTTGCAAGACCTTTGAGGTTTTGATTTGAAGGAGTATCATTCAACCAAATATATTTTCCAGGAACAAATTGATCAGAAGTAGTCATGGAAATATATTCATTGTCCACTCTGATAAAGACAGCATCTGTAGTCGTTACAGTGTAGTGAGGATAATACTTCTTCGCCTGATCGAACAAACGGAAGTTGTCGAGTGGCCAACCACTCTTCCTCAAAGAAGGATTGAGGAGAAAGAAAGTCCAGTAGTGGTCAGTCGTATCGTAGAGATTAAACGAAACGTGATCTGGTCTTTCATTGTTTTGTATTTGATAATTCTCGTAAAAAGAACTATACTCTCTGACTTGATCAAATACGTCGACATAAACGGAAAGGTCTTGGAACCTTACCGAACTCGCCTCATTCCCAAAACTATAATCAACCTTGGGGTAATTGATGAATAGATTGCTATTTCCAACTGCCATTAGTATCTACCTCCGCGTCGTTCTTCAACACTTTTCCTGTCAAGAGTCTTACCTTCAATGAACGCGAGAGTAATATCTATTTCTGAAAAGTAAGGAGTTCCGTCTTTGGATTTCATGATACTCTGTGCACTTGGGTTGTAATTAGTGGTAACGTTCGTTAAATAAGATGGCACACTTCTGATCCTATAGTCTTGCATTTCTTGACCGTTATAAAATGCTTCAATTTCATATCTTCCTGGAAACTCATACCCAA
>JAAHTH010000710.1_pt1 | contig 31261 bp, 17 predicted proteins | sample 6116091 | NCBI WGS metagenome assembly JAAHTH01 (sample SAMN13939990, study PRJNA603662) | sponge metagenome | isolation source: marine sponge | host: Mycale hentscheli | place: New Zealand | collected 2006
ATATCGTCGTCAACGGATTGTCTGAGCGCGTCTTCAAGGTCAAGGCTTACGCTCAAGATGCTTTGTCGCAAGCCAAGCGAAGCAAGTATCAGGATATGATTGAGGGGCAGATGGTAGCCAAGCCTGTGCTTGATATCATCCAGCAGAAGACTGGCGTCGACCCGTTCACTATGAACCCTGACGACCTGCCTAGCACCGATGAGGAGTTGCAGGTATATATGCAGCTCAACTATAAGCCTGCTATCGAGATTGCTGAGGAGGAGGCCATCAACACCATCCTCGAGGAGAACCACTACAGCGACTTGCGCAAGCGCATGGACTACGACCTTACGGTCTTAGGTCTCAGTGTAGCTAAGCACGAGTTCTTGCCCGGTGCGGGCGTACAGCTTTCGTATGTCGACCCGGCCAATGTGGTGTACAGCTACACCGAGGACCCATACTTTAAGGACTGCTTCTACTGGGGAGAGATTAAGACTCTGCCCATCACGGAGCTTATGAAGATTGACCCCACCCTCACTAACGAGGACTTGGAGGAGATTAGCAAGTACAGCCAAAGCTGGTACGACTACTACAACGTAGCTCAGTTTTACGAGAACGACATGTTCTATCGTGACACGGCTACGCTGATGTACTTCAATTATAAGACGACTAAGAAGATTGTCTATAAGAAGAAGAAGCTCGACGGCGACGGGGCCCGGATGATTGAGAAGGACGACCAGTTCAATCCGCCGGACGAGATGATGGAGGAGGGCAACTTCGAGAAAGTTGAGAAGACCATCGACGTGTGGTATGAGGGCGTTATGGTTATGGGCACCAATATCCTACTCAAGTGGGAGGTGGCCGAGAACATGGTGCGCCCCAAGTCTGCTTCTCAGCATGCGCTTCCTAACTATGTGGCTACGGCCCCACGCATGTACAAGGGCGTCATCGAGTCGCTTACGCGGCGTATGATTCCTTTCGCCGACCTCATTCAGATTACGCACCTCAAGCTCCAGCAGGTTATTTCCCGCACCGTTCCCGACGGCGTGTATATCGATGCTGACGGACTCAACGAGGTCGACCTAGGTACGGGCAACGCATACAACCCCGAGGACGCCTTGCGGCTGTACTTCCAAACGGGTAGCGTTATTGGAAGGTCATACACTCAAGACGGAGAGTACAATCAGGGTAAGGTTCCTATCCAAGAGCTCAACAGCAACAGCGGTGCCGCCAAGACGCAGATGCTGATTGGAAATATGAATCACTACTTGCAGATGATTCGTGACGTAACGGGACTCAACGAGGCCCGCGACGGAAGTACACCTGACTCACACAGTCTTGTCGGCTTGCAGAAGCTGGCTGCCGCCAACAGTAATACGGCTACGCGACACATCCTCGACGGTAGCTTGTATATGTTCCGGTCTCTGGCCGAGGCCCTTACGTACCGTGTCAGCGACATCTTAGAGTACGCCGACTTCAAGGATGAGTTCGTCAACCAGATTGGTAAATACAACGTCAGTATCCTAAAGGAGATTAACGAGCTCTATATCTACGACTTCGGAATCTTTATTGAGATTAGTCCCGACGAGGAGCAGCGTGCGCAGCTCGAGGCCAATATCCAAATGGCTTTGAGCAAGGGTGGTATCGACCTTGAGGACGCCATCGATATCCGAGAGATTAAAAACATCAAGCTCGCGAACCAACTGCTCAAGATTAAGCGTATCGCTAAGCAGGAGGAGGAGCGTCAGTTCCAGCTCCAGCAGCAGCAGATGCAGGCGCAGAACAATATGCAGTCGCAGCAGATGGCTGCGCAAACGGCGATGCAAAAGATTCAGGCTGAGGCGCAGAGTAAGATGCAGGTCAAGCAGGCAGAGATTGCTTTCGAGATTGAGAAGATGCAAGCCGAGGCTCAGGCTAAGGCACAGCTCATGGACCTTGAGTTCCGCTACAACCAGCAGCTCCATGGTATGCAGGAGCAGCAGTTGCAGATGCGTGAAGACAAGCGTGAGGACGCTAAGTCCAAGCGTATTAGTCAGCAGAATACTGAGCAGAGCAAGCTTATCGACCAGCGTAAGAACAACTTGCCACCAATGAATTTCGAGTCGAATGAGGACAGCCTAGATGGCTTCGACTTGGCTGAGTTTAGTCCACGATAAATAATATAATTTTACACTAATGGAAATCAAAGTCCGGGAAGTCAACGAGGTAGAATCTAAGTCCACCCAAGAGGTGGAGCAGGAGCTGCTTCAAAAGCATGAGGCAGAGGTCAATGGCGAAACCGCTGTTGAGGAGGAGGTAGTAGCTGAGGACAAGCCTGAGGGTTTGTCTGAGGATGCCGTGCGTTCGTTTTTGAGCGAGCGTTACGGTCGGGAGATTAACTCTTTGGATGAGCTGGCTGAGGCCCGCGAGCAGGAGTTGCCCGAAGATGTAGCCGCGTATTACAAGTACCGTCAGGAGACGGGCCGTGGCTTGGAAGATTTTGTCAAGCTCAACAGAAACCTCGACGAGTCGGACGGGGAGAAGTTGTTGCGCGACTATTTACTTGAGACGGAAGATGGCCTCGATGCTGAGGACGTCGATATCCTTCTCGAGGAATACAAATACGATGAAGACCTCGATGACGAGGGCGACATCAAGAAGGCCAAGTTGGCCAAAAAGAAAGCTATTGCTAAAGCGAAGAAACACTTCGAAGAGCAGAAGGAGCAGTACAAAGCACCTCTTGAGTCAAGGGGCGTTGATTCTCTGGAAAGTTCTGAGGAGTATCAAGCTTACAAGCAATATGTTGAACAGGCGAAGACGTACCAAGAGGAGCAGAAGCGCAGGAAGGAGTGGTTTGATGACAAGACCAATGAGGTGTTCAGTGAACAGTTCAAGGGCTTTGAGTTCAACCTCGACGACAAATCCTACGTCTATACTCCCGGTGACCGCACAGAGTTGAAGAAGCTCCAACAGACTCCCGAGGCTTGGTTAAACAAGTTTCTGGATGATAAGGGGCTCGTCAAGGACGCTGCTGGATACCACAAGTCTTTGTCTGTCGCCATGAACCCTGAGAAGTTTGCCCGGTTCTTTTTTGAGCAGGGTAAAGCTGAGGCCGTGGACGACGTTATGCGCAAGACAAAAAACATCAATATGTCAGAGCGCACGACACCGCAGACCACGTCGAAGGGGGGATTAAAAATCCGTGCCGTCAATCAAGATTCAGGCCGAGGCTTGAAGATTAAGACGCGGCGCACCACCTAAAACAAAAACAAGAAAACATGGCAGGTTCAGTGAACGCTACCCCGGGCTTTGATTTGCAGCCCAGTGCTGAGCGCGTTGCGCTTCAGACGAATTACATCACCAACTTCGACTTCCTCAATCAGTATCTCCCTGATACTTATGAGAAGGAGTTCGAGCGTTACGGCAACCGGACTATCTCCGGCTTCCTCCGTATGGTTGGTGCCGAGATGCCCACCAACTCAGACATGATTAAGTGGGCTGAGCAAGGTCGTCTCCACACTAAGTACACCAACTGCACTGGCGTTGCCGCTGGAACTACTGGCTCAACGTGGACGGTGAACGACACCCTCAACCCCGGCACAGGTGGTATTTCCATCCGTGTGGGTCAGACGGTGTTCATTACCGACAACACTGCCGCCAGCGGTCTTTCTAACAAGGCTGTGGTTACGGCTGTTGACTACACTGCTGGTACTTTTGACGTCGCCTACTACGAAGCTGCTGGTCAAGCTGTTGCTGATGGAGTTGCTTGTACCGTGATGATTTACGGTTCTGAGTTTAAGAAGGGCACTGCCGGAATGCAGGAGTCTCTTGAGGCCGACGACCTCATCTTCGACAACAAGCCCATCATCTTGAAGGACCGTTACGAAGTGTCTGGTTCTGACATGGCTCAGATTGGATGGATTGAGGTGACCACAGAGAACGGTGCTACCGGATACTTGTGGTACATGAAGTCCGAGCACGAGACACGTCTCCGCTTCGACGACTACCTCGAGACAGCTATGATTGAGGCCGTGCCTGCGGCTCCAAACTCCGGTGCTGAGGCCGCCCTGAGCGGTGGCACTGCTGCTGTTGGTACTGTCAACGCTGGTTCCGAAGGTATCTTCTATGCTGTAGAGAATCGCGGAAACCTCTGGTCTGGCGGTATCCCTTCTGCTTTGGCTGACTTCGACGCTATCATCTCTCGCTTGGATAAGCAGGGTGCTATCGAGGAGAACGTCCTCTTCGTGAATCGTGAGATGAGCTTCGATATCGACGACATGCTGGCTGCACAGAACAGCTATGGTGCCGGCGGTACTAGCTACGGTCTCTTCGACAACGACGAGCAGATGGCTCTCAACCTTGGCTTCACGGGCTTCCGCCGTGGTTACGACTTCTACAAGTCTGACTGGAAGTACTTGAACGACCCAACCATGCGTGGCAACCTCACCAACGGTGTTGTTAACGGGCTGTTGGTTCCTGCCGGAAGCACTACGGTCTATGACCAAGTGATGGGTAAGAACGCCAAGCGTCCCTTCCTCCACGTCCGCTACCGCGCCTCTGAGACTGAGGACCGCCGGTATAAGACTTGGATTACAGGTTCTGCCGGAGGTGCTGCTACTAGCGACATCGACGCGATGCAGGTCAACTTCCTTTCTGAGCGTGCTGTGTGCGTGATGGGAGCGAACAACTTCTTCCTGTTCAAGGACTGATTGTGAACCGGATATTGGGGAGCACAACGGGTGCTCCCCTCTATCTCCCCTTAATTAAAATAGATATGAATACAGATAAAACGTACCGCTTGCTCCGAGGGCAGGCCCCCCTTTCTTTTATGATTCCCGGTCGTAGCACCAACCGCAAGCCTCTCCTTTTTTGGGATGAGGAGAAGGGTGAAAACCGTGTGCTACGCTACGCTCGCAACCAGAAGAGCCCCTTCGAAGACGAGCAAGATGGTAACGCCATTGTCGAGCCCATCATCTTTGAGGATGGTATGCTCCACGTTCCTAAGACGAACCCCGTCTTGCAGCAGTTCTTGGACCACCACCCTATGAACGGGGCGCATTTTGAGGAAGCCAATGACGAGCGCGACGCTGAAGCAGAAGTCGAGCAGTTGAATATGGAGGTGGACGCACTTATCGAGTGCAAGTCTTTGACGCTGGACCAGCTTGAGACAATGGCCCGTCTCATGCTTGGCATCGACCCATCCAAGTACACTACGGCTGAGCTGCGCCGCGATATGCTTATTGCTGTCCGCCGCGAGCCCGAGCACTTCTTGAACTTGGCTAACGACCCCGACCTGAAGTTGCAGGGTAAGATTCACCGGTTCTTCTCTGAGAACCTGTTGTCTTTCCGCCGTAACAAGACGGAGATTTGGTTTAACGGACCTACCAACAAGAAGAAGTTGGTTACTATCCCTCACGGCCAAGACCACATTCAAGTAGCGACGAGCTACCTGCTTAGTGAAGAGGGCCTTGAGCACCTCCGTACTCTCGAGACGTTGGTTTAAGAATGGGTATCTTGCTCACGGATTTAATTTTTTTCCCATGCAAAAGTTTCTCAACATTAAAGGCACCGCCGCAGCGGGCTTCGAAGGCAACCAGCTCGTTTCTCTTAGCGGACTGAAGACCGTCCGTGCTGCTGCGGCTACCGAAACTAATACCCTCCTTCAATACGAGGATGGTACAACCACTACCATCGTCACGGCTGCTCAGACTGCCTTCAACGTACAGGTCCAGTTACAGGCGGCTGTTGAGGCTGCTCTTCAAACGTCATGGACGAACCCCGTGTATGACGTCACCTTGGTTCTGACGCCAACGACTATCATCAACGCATAAGCGTATCACTTACTACCAGAGAAAGCCACCTTCGGGTGGCTTTTTTTTTGGACCTTAGAGCTATGAAGCGTTGGCTCCTACTACTCTACTTCCCCTTTTCTTCTTACGCCCAGTGCGACCTTGAGCTCCTTGACTTCGACCCCATCCTCGGCAGCGTTACGGTAGCGTTTAACGGCACGGACGGATGCGGCGGTGCGGGCGGCCCGGACGGTATCTCAGAGATTCAGTTTGGCTTCCAAGCCCTTGACGAGAACTGCAACGCTATGAACATCGGTTGGGACTTCCCGTCCGGGTTTTCCTTGAACCCCGAGAGCAACCACCCGGGATGGATATACACTGCTACCACCACGGAGTCGCCAACGAACTGGACGAATCTATATGGCGAGGACGTTGTGCCGCCTTACTATGCTGGCGATACGGTTACGTTCCCCCTATTCAATCCCTACCAATCCGATTGCGTCGACGGCCCCTTCTCTGGGCAGATGTACTGCAACCTTGAGGGCGTCATCACTTACTGGGTTACGGAAGGGTACAGTATCCAAGCTGTCATCTGGCAGATTAGCTACGGGCAAACTATGTATGCGTCTGACGGAGGTTGGGCCGAGGTAGGAGTAAATGGGGACGGCACCCCGTGGGGTTCGGGACTGTATGAAGACCAAAACTTCTTGGACAACTGGGTGGTAGTGGGCGACTGCGGCGACCCTGTGCCCGAGGTGGTTATCGATACCGTGTATATCGAGCTGCCCCCCGATACCGTTGTCGTTACGGAGACCGTGTATGTCGAGCTTCCTGCCGATACCGTTGTGGTTACGGAAACTGTATACGTCGAGCTTCCTCCCGATACCATTGTGGTTCCTATCAACTGGTATTTCTACGATACGACATACATCACGGTCATAGACACACTGATTATGGAGGTCGATTGCGCCACGGGTGAGCCCTGCTTGGATATCATCGAGTGCCCAGTATATATCCCCAATGGCTTTACGCCAGACAACGACGGCGTCAATGACGCGTGGAAGGTCGAGACGCCACCCGACTGTTGGGACAACGTACAGGTAAAGGTCTTCTCGCGATGGGGCGATTTGGTTTGGAGCTCCAATAACTTTGATGACGTTTGGGACGGCGGTTATGAACGGGCTATGGTTCGTGATGATATGTACACCTACAGGTTTGTGGCCCGCAATAAACACACGCTTCGGTGGGTGGAGCGCCTCGGTCACTTAGTGGTCTTGAGATAGTTATCTTTAGGGAATGATTGATTCAGTCCGTCAAACCGTATTGTCGGTTCTCAATAAGAACAACTACGGTTACGTCTCTCCTTCCGACTTCAACTTGTTCGCTAAGCAGGCGCAGCTAGAGATTTTCGAGAACTACTTCACGGGTCTCAACCAAGCCATCAACGCAGAGAACGCGCGTATGTCTGGTACGGACTATGCCAATATGACCAAGGGCATCAACGAAGACATCGATATGTTCTCGGTGTCTGGCCCCCTGACGCAGAGTGCAAACAACTTGTTCTTTACCCCGAGTGTCGCGACCACCGGCGACGACTACTACCTGTTGAATAAGGTATTGGTCAATGGCGCTGAGGCTGAGCCCGTTACGCACAGCCGCATCACCCTGCTGGCCAACTCGAACTTGACGGCCCCGTCGGCGCAGTACCCCGCGTATACCATCGATAACCCCGCTGCCGGGCAGGTCGTGACCATCTACCCTACGGCAACGACGTATGCGCCGGGCGATGTGGTGGCTCAGTACGTGCGGTATCCCTTCGACCCGAAGTGGACGTATATCACGCTCGCTAACGGAGAGCCTGTATTCAATCAGTCGTCTACCGACTACCAAGACTTTGAGCTTCCCATCGATGACGAGCCCCGATTGGTTTATCGCATCTTGCAGATGGCGGGCATGAGCATCCGCGAGGGCGACGTCTATCAGTACGCTAACGCAGAAGAACAGCAGTAATGGCATACATCACAGACTACCAGTATTACGAGAACGAGGGCAACGCTCCCGAGGATGCCAACTGGGGTAGCTATCAGTACGTCTCGTTGCAGGATATCGTCAACAACTTCTTGTTGATGTATAACGGCAACCACTCTTTGGTCAATAACGAGGAGCGGTACAAGGTGTTATTCCACGCCAAGCGAGCTATCCAAGAGCTCAACTACGATGCGTTTAAGGAGGTTAAGATTCTCGAGCTTAGCGTATGCGATAGGCTCCGCTTTGTTTTCCCTCCCGACTACGTCAACTGGGTGCGTATCTCCCTATACAAGGACGGAATACTTCGACCGTTAACGGAGAATATTCAGACGAACTGGAGCTCGGCGTACCTACAGGACAACAACTGCCGCATCCTATTCGATGAGACGGGAGCTACGCTACGTCCTCAGGATTCGACCATCGACTACGAACGCATCACGGGAACCAAGAAGAGCATCTATATCAACGGCAACAATCAGTTCGATGGGCAGTTTGGATACTGCTGCGATGGCGATTGGTATTTCGATTACAACATCGGCGCTCGGTATGGATTGAATACGGAGACGGCTAACGCCAACCCCACCTTCAGTATCGACCGCAAGGGCGGTGTCATCAACTTCAGCTCTGATATGGCTGACGAGCTGTGCATCCTCGAGTATGTCAGCGACGGTATGGAGGGTGGCGACAACACGGCTATCACGGTCAACAAGCTTTTTGAGGACTATGTATACGCATATATCCAATACGCTATCCTTGACGCCAAGCTCGGTGTACAGGAGTATATCGTAAACCGGGCGCGGAAAAAGAAGAACGCCCTCCTGCGCAACGCTAAGATTCGCATCAGCAACATCCACCCGGGACGGTTGCTTATGAACCTGCGTGGCCGCGACAAGTGGATTAAGTAATGGCAAATCTGGTAAGGAACTTCATCAAGGGCCGTATGAACAAGAGCGTCGACGAGCGCCTTGTCCCTAACGGAGAGTATATCGATGCTCAGAATATCCGCATGGGTTCCACGGAGGACTCCGAGATTGGTGCGGTAGAAAATACCAAGGGCAATACTCAGCTCACCACTCTGGTATACCCACCCACTGGTACGGCCCTCAGTGCTAACGCCACATGCCTTGGCGCGTACAGCGACGGAGCCAACGAGACCATGTACTGGTTCGTCCACGACCCTGCGTTTACTGAGGGTGCCACGGGCAAGCTCGACCTCATCGTCTCATACAATATGCGCAGCAACCTGCTCACATACCACGTTGTGAGCATCCAGCAGGGCAGCACTACCGACACCACCCTCAACTTCGACCCGCAGTATCTGATTACTGGCGTCAACCTCGTTGACAACCTCCTGTTCTTTACTGACGACCTCAACCCACCTCGGCGCATCAATGTCACTACGGCCTACCCTGAGCCCGTGGCGTTTGGAGACAGCGGTGTTTTAGCTGACGACATCCTTGTCATCAAGCGACCACCCTTAGCGGCACCCGTGGTTACTGCTGTTGATGTGGTATCGAGGGAGGACTATATGGAGGACCGGCTTCTGTGTTTTGGCTACCGTTGGGAGTATGCCAACAACGAGTACTCGGCCACCTCGCAGTTTAGCGCCCCTGTCTTTGAGAGCAAGCCGTTTGCTTTTACTACCGAGGACTACCTCAACGACGGTATGGAGAATTCCATACAGGCGTGCGATGTGACGGTACGCACGGGCAGCTCTTTGGTCAAGGGTATCGACATCTTGTTCAAGGAGATGGACGATAGTATCATCCGTGTCATTGAGAAGGTGGATAAGGCGCAGTCCATGCTGACTGACAACTCCGACTACACGATTCAGTTCAGCAAGCAGAAGATTTTCACCATCCTTCCTGAGAGTGAGATACTACGCCTTTATGACAATGTCCCCCGTCGAGCTAAGGCGCAGACCATTATGGGCAATCGCATTGTCTATGGCAACTACCTAGAGGGGTACAACATGCTCAATAACGATGAGCAGCCCGTTAAGCTTGGCTTCAATGCCACGTTACTTCAGACACCCCTTGATAGCGAGGGCGTTCTGCAACCGACTTTCTCTGCTACGAGCCTGCATAGCAACCGCAGTTACGAGGTGGGTATTGTGTACATGGACGACTACGGTCGTTCCAGTACAGCTCTCGTCTCTACGAACAACAAGGTTGAACTGGAGTGCGGTGATTCTATTTTCCAGAATCAGATTAGGGTTACCATACCATCCCTTATGCGAGCTCCGGCGTGGGCCAGCAGATACAAGTTTGTTATCAAAGCTGATGCAGACCTGTACGAGACCATCTACACCAATCAGAACTTTGAGTTTGCGGACGAAGTGTACTTCCTGCTTGAAGGGGAGAACGCAGCTAAAGTTGAGAAGGGCGATAGGTATATCGTAAAGGCCGACACCTCAGGCGCAAGCACGTCGTGTACCTATGCGAAGGTGTTGGAGAAGAAGGCATATGGGGTGGGTGAGCTGGACAACACCGTGCCTGCAACTCCCATTCCGGCCATCTCGGGTACATATATGAAGATGAACCCGGACTTCTCCTATGGACTTCCGGCGGGCCTCAGCAACACCGCTCCCGGAGAGCAGTCGGCGGGAACCAACGGAGGCGATGACCAGAGGACGGAAAACGGTTTTGGTTTTCCGGGTGATTACCCTGTATTGGTATACCAATTCAACGACATGGACCCGATTGAAGCGGGCTCTCGCGTCCGCCTTACGTTCAATATAACCCGTCAGGGCCGTGGCGACGGAACGGGTGCTTGCGACAAGCTGACCCTCGACTTCGACCACACGTGGGAGGTAGATGGAAGCTATACGGACATAGTTGACTGGTTCTACAATCAGCCCGATGTGATAACAACAATTCAGGCGCAGGCAGGATTTACCGGAGACCCGGCAGGGACGCCTCCGTCTATGACGGTATTAAGCTCGACTACCACCCCGGGACCGGCCTTCGGTGTTCCGGCTAGTACGGGAACGGTGATGAGGTGGTTTACTGCTGCCGGAGCGACCAACCCTTGGCTGATTATCTATGGCGTACAGAAGTGCTCGGGCGGCTTTGGCTCTGGCAGTAGCCCCAACCGCAGGTCTCGCATCAAGGGCAGCCTGTCTATTGTCCGGTCTACCGACGTCGTTGTTTTTGAGACGGAGCCTACGCCTACGCTGCCCGACCTGTGGTATGAGTCGAGCGCATCGTATCAGATTGACCCATTTGGCAATCACTACGGGAACGTACAGTCTCAGACTCCTTCTCAACCAGCGATTATCGACACCGCGTTCTTCAACTGCATTACCTACGGCAATGGTGTAGAGAGCTATAAGATTAACGACTCCGTCAGCGGCAAGCCCATCACCCTTGGTAACCGCGTTACCACCACTAGCGACGAGCGTTTCCAAGAGGTGCGGCGCTTTGCAGACCTCACGTACAGTGGCGTAATCAACGATGAGACCAACATCAACAAGCTCAATGAGTTCAACCTTGGCTTGCTCAACTTTAAGCCGCTAGAGGACAGCTATGGGCCTGTAGAGAAGCTGTTCGGTAGGCGTACCGATATCCTCACGTTGCAGGAGGATAAGATTAGCTACGTCTTGGCGGGTAAGAACTTGCTTACCGATTCTACTGGCGAGAGCGTGGTTACGTCTGTACCTCAGGTGTTGGGTACGCAGGTGGCCCGCGTCGAAGATTTTGGTATCAGCAACAACCCCGAGAGCTTTGCTGAGTGGGGGCCCCATAAGTTCTTTACCGATGCCAAGCGTGGCTCTGTCATCCACCTCTATGGCGATGGGCAGAAGGAGCAGCTCGAGGTCATCAGTGAGAAGGGCATGCGGAGCTGGTTCCGCGATGAGTTCATTGCCAACTTCAACACGCAGAAGCTCGGGGGTTACGACCCTTATATGAACGAGTACGTGCTTGCGAGCAACGAGGTTTTCCTCCCCGGTCAAGAGGATTGCATCGAGTGCAATACGATACAGACGTTTGTACTTACTCCGGCTGAGCAAAGTTTCTGCGTTAATGTCGGCAACGAGGTGGGTCCGGTGTCTATTGATTACATCGTCGTTGAGGCCACCGCTGGCGACGAGGCCACCATCACTACCACGTACCCGAACACCCCCTCTGGCACTAGCGTGGTCACCGGTCCGATTACGTCTACCTCTCAGCCCTCGGTTCCTGACGTCAACAAGAACTCGATTACTGACAACACCGTAGGTATCGACCTCAACTATACGGGCTCTGAGCGGTTCATCATTCAGGTTCAGGTCAAGTGTCCCAACGCCGTTGACCTTAACGTCAGGCTCGTCACCGTCAACCGCGCTGTCGATGCGCGTAAGTCTATCAATAGCGAGTTCCAATGGGACGACGGAGACTTTGTGTCGCCGCTTAGCAGCACTGGAGTCACCTTCGATTCTGGCGTCAACCCCGTCGTATCGGATTGGCAGGACTTTACCGTATCTCAGGGCAGCAACCTTGGCCCCACCGACGGCAGTACGGTGACTATGATTTACAACAGAATCAATTCCGACAACTATATCATACGCCCCACGGACCGGTTCCGGTGGCTGCGTTCGGCAACAGACTATAGGCCGACCGATATCGTTACGCTCTTGGGCGCCGCAAACGCCTTGACGCCTGCGGGTGCCGACCCGGAGTATACCGCTTCGTTCACGATGCCGACCAGTACCGACGAGTACCTCTACCTAATCTGGGATTATTCGAACTGATGCCTAACTATACGCTGACATATAGCCCACCTGCTGAGGGGTGGCCTTCGTTCTACTCCTTTGAGCCTGAGTGGATTCAGGGTATGAACCAGTACCTGTATACGTTCAGTGGCGGGAATATCTTCCGGCACAATACCAACGAGGTGCGCAACAACTTCTACGGCCTTCCTGTAGACGGGGAGGGCAACCCTGCGGCGTATGCGAGCACCATCCAAAGCGTCTTCAACGACGAGCCTATCATCAACAAGATTTTCAAGACCATGGCCATCGAGGGCAACCGCCCTTGGGCTGCTACGTTCGTATCCGACCAGCAGGACGGGAGGTTTATGGACGTAGAGTTCTTTGAGAAGAAGGAGGGCGACTGGCTTGCTTTCGTGCGTACCGAGAACAACAACCCCGCTCAGCCTGACGACTATGCCTTGCGCTCACTCAATGGCATTGGTATAAGCCAAACGGTAGTGGGCAACGTAGTCAACTTCCCTCTGACTCTAGACATCGGCACCATCCTTAGCGCAGGCGACCCGCTTGTAGCAGGCAGCGGCGACGCATTCTACTACGCCCTTCCGCCAGACTATAACGCGATTGTTTTTGCTGGGTATGTCAATAGCATCGAGGTCGATATCCCCAACGGAATCAACCGCGTTACTCACGACGGTAGTGGGGCAGCTCCCGGCATCAACGACCCGCTCTGGCTGGGCATCAAGAACCAACAGGCGGAGTCCAATGGCTTGCTCGGTCACTACGGAGTCTTTGAGCTAACCAACACCGATACCGAGGCTGTAGAGATGTTTGTGGCTAAGAGTGAGGTCATGAAGTCGTATCCCGGCTAAGCCTTACTTTTATAGTTGATGGAAGAGATTCTGCATAACATCCATACCGAGAGGGGTTTACTTTGGGAATCCATTGAGGATTTGCATAAGGAGCTCGGTAAGTTTGATGAGACTGTAGAGCACCATACCGACGCCATGCAGGCGGTGTGTCCCGTCACCCATCACCTTGAGAACGGTCTGTATACGCGTGAGGTATTTATGCCAGCGGGTATGCTTGTCGTAAGCTTCATCCACAAGCAGAACCACCCGTCTTTCTTTATGTCGGGCGAGATGTCTTTGCTCATGGATACTGGTGAGGTCAAGCGCGTCAAGGCGCCTATGGTAGTCCACACTGAGGTGGGCACACAAAGGGTGGCGTATATCCACGAGGATGTAACGTGGACGTGCGTGTATCGCACCGACGCAGAGAGCGTCGAAGAAGCGGAGAAAGAAGTTTATACCATGGACTTCCGGGAGTTGCCGGAGTCCGTAATCCAAAAGAAAATATGGCAGGTCTCTTAATTGCAACGGCTATTGGTGGAACGGCACTCACGGGTGCCGCCGTAGCCAGTGGTATCGCAGGTGTTACCTCACTCGCCGGCGGTGTTAAATCCTTCAGCGAGGCCAACAAAGCTAAGAAGCGTCAGCAACAGGCTGAGCGCGATGCTCAGAAAGCTATGGATGATGCGCGTCGCCGCACCGAGGTGAACGTAATGGAAGCGTTGTCTATCCAGAAAGAGCCGTATGAGCAGCAGGTAATGGCGTTACTTACTCAGGGTCAGGCGGGGCTACAGGCTGGTGTCGAGGGTGACCAACGTGGTGCGGCAGCTACGGCAGGCCGCGTGCAGATGGCACAGAACCTTGGGCAAGAGCGGGTACGGACAGCTATGGGTCAGGAGCTTCAAGACATCGAGCGAGCTAAGATTGCGGAAGAGGCCCGGCTGTTAGATGCGCGTATGGGTCTAGACCTCGCTGAGGCTGAGGGGTATCAGCAGATGGCTGCGGACGCAGAAAAAGCCCGTGCTGCCAACATCGAGCAAGGCATTGGTGCCATTGGCAACCTCGCCACAACCAGCATGCAGAACATGCCGCTGTATGGTTTCGGGGACGGGTTAAAAAATATGCCGTCTGATGTTGCAGGGGAGGCAGCAGGGCTGGGACTGTCTAAGAGAGAATATATGAAGTTGAACCGCCAGAACCAACGGGCCCTTAACAAGGCGGGGGGCGCCCCCCAGTTCGGGCTTGGTTTTGACAGTAGCTTCGGTCAACCTGTTTTGCAGCAGAGTCAGTTTACTCCGCCGTCTCAGATGGACTTGTATCAACAAGGGATAGTTGGTCGTCCAAACATCTATAGTTCATTCGGAGGATAATGACAGCTTATAAATACGTAGCGCGTGACGCGGAGTCGCGGGTCAATTGGGGCGACATCAGCAAGACGTGGTCCGATGCCATCCTCAAGGTCGAAGCGGACCGGGAGGCTAAGCGGCAGACTATTAAGACTGAGACCGATGAGCTTGCCAATAAGCTTATCGAGGCGCCACGGGGTCAGCACCAAGGTGCGAACGAGTGGACGGCGGGCTATGCTGACATGCAGCGCGAAGCTTTGCTAGAAAGGTATCGGCAGCTTACGTCAGGGAACTTGGCTGTTAGAGACTGGAATTCCGCATTGGCAAATGCCACCCAGAGTACGGAGCAGATGTTCAACCTTTCCAAGGTGTACCAAGAGGAGTACGCCTCTATCATGGAGCGCGACCAAAACATGGAGTCTCAGGAGGCCGAGCTGGCTTTGGCTGCTGAGTTCGAGGGGTTCACCAACTTCACCGAAACCGTTCCCCTTGTCGACCCCGTTACGCTGAGTGCTAAAATCGGAAGGCAGGTTTACGACCCCGAGACAGGGACCTATAAGGTTGGCGAGACGATTACTATGAACGGGATGTACAACTTGCTCAAGGGCAGGTACAACCGTTTCGATATTCAATCGGCGGCGGCGGAAGACGTGAAAACCTTGGGCAAATACACCACCGTGGTGATGGACGGGCAGGTCAAGACCCGAGAGAACTGGCAGGACGACCCGCTGTATAACGAGGAGTTGAATGCTAAGATTGACGTTCACTTCTCTAACCCTCAGAATATCACGTCGGTGCTTACCAACGCCATGGACAGTGGGTATTCTACTACGGGGCTTTTGGAAAACGCTTTGGACAAAGACGGCAACGTCGATGACAAGAAGGTGTTTTGGGTAACCAACCCTGCTCAGGCATCTGCCGGTGCCAAGACACCGCTTATCTCTCTCGATATCGAGCTGGATAAGAAGGGGAATATTGTGGGCAGGAGCGCGGAGGAGCTAGACAATATCTTCGGAGAGGACGTCAGCGATGAAAAGCGTGTGGCCTTGGTCCGCGCCGCCAACGAACAACGGAAGCAGGCAAAGGAGTTTATGCGGACCTACTATACGGCTGAGGTAGACCTGATTGAGACCGCACAGACACAGACAGGGGACGGTACCGGGCTTACCGACGCGCAGAGGAAAGCGATTGCTGCAAGGGACCAGACGATTAACGCTGCTCAGCATTGGATGAACTTAGCGTTTGCTAAGTCACCAGAACAAAAGACTACTTCTGCCCGCGCTTTGCAGGGGTTGAAGTTTGAAGACGACTACGGTTCTAGACAGACTATCGTGGGTGTGGACCCGCTAACCTTCGACGATAAGGTGGTCTTAACATTGCGTAACGCACAAGGCAATGAGACTACAGTGGAGCGTGTCTATTCTGAAAGCCCTGCCGCAGAGCAATGGGTTTCGCAGGGCAACTTCTTCTACGAAGACCCTGCTGCGGCACAGAATTTAGTTAGTTCGCTGCAAAACCGCGAGGAAGGACCGGCCTTTGGTTCGATGACATTAGATGTCAAGCCTACCGGACGTGCCTTTGCTGAGGAGGTGGTAGACGTTGTGCCCTTTGCGGAGGCTACGGTAGGTACGGGTAAAAGCGCATCGTCCGCACCCGTCTATTTCCAAGAAAACTCAGAGCCGGGTAATGCAGAGAGTGAAGCAGCCGCGACAACGGCAGCAGCGAAAGCTGCGCTGGGAGCCATGGGCGTAGACGCCTCCGGCATCACTCAGATTACTGAGGCTCAGAGTCAGGAGTTTGCAAGCGCTTTGGGTTACAAAGAGAAGGAAACCATTCGGTTCTATATCCCGGGCGTAACTCCAAAGTCCATCTTCATTCCCAACAACCAAGCTGGCATCAACGCCTTGGCGGACCTGATGACGATGCTTCCCGGGCTGCTGAAAAACAGGGAGCAGTTTACGGTTAAACAGGCACGCAAGAAGTTCTCCAACGTGCCTTATTTTGAGGACTATAACGGAGATAAGTTTGGCGATGATATGAGGAAGTATTTTGGTGTCGAGGGAGAGGATAAGGAAGAGGATGGAGTAATGAAGAAATTCAGTAAGGGGACATGAACGAAGAGGCAGTAAAGACCATGTATGCCCTTGCGCAACAGCAGGGGTATCAAGATTCTCAAGATGATTTCTTGCAGCTCTTGGGTACTGACGCAAAGGCGTTGGGCACCATGTATGGATTGGCTCAGGACAAAGGCTATGCCGATGACTTGGAGTCTTTCGAAATACTCATGGGGCTAAAAAAAAAAGAGGAGCCTGTCGTTACGGAATCTGTTTCGGACGGTGGTTCTTCGGAGCCACGGCTTGCGAGTAGAGACCTCGAGGCCGAGCGCATGTCAGCGTTTGGAGCAGCCGGTGGCGGTCGTGTAGTTGATTCTCGGGAAGTCCCTCAAGAAGGTTACAAGAGCCCAGCAGAGGTAGCCAAGCGCGACTCTGCCAAGACAGTAATCAATACCCGAGAGGCTAACATCGCCGCATCCCAGCTTAGCCAAAGGCAGGAGGAAGCGCAGCGCATTACATCAAACCTACCTCCAGTAACTATACCTGAGGGAGATGTAACAAGTGCGCTCCAGCAGCTACAACAGTTGTATGGCCCGTATGGCCTACGGTTCTCAGAGGAGAAAGTCCCTGCCGCCATGTCCCGCTCGGGGTCTAAGGTCGTCAAGGCTACAGTACCTAAGGGTGCGGGGGGTAAGCCTGTCGAGGTCCGCTTAGAGCTAGATGAGAACGGCAATATCAATCCCTCTGAAGCCGCCAAAGTCGATGCTCTACTGCGTGAAAACGCACGGTATGTTGGTGAGACCGACGAGAGTTTTGTGGAGAAGGCAATCGCCGTACAGAATTTAAGGTCGGTGCCGCGCATAGATTCTAGCGGAAGGTCTACGGTAAAGATGGCTTCGGCAGAAGTCGACGGTAAGTTCATTGCCTACCCCACGCTGTTTCCGAAAGACCCTGCCGGAACAAACTCAACCAACCCCGACGATTGGATGGAGTTGGACTTCGGTATTGAGGCCCAAGACGAGGCGTTTAAGAGGGGTGAGGTATTTTATTTCGATACTGAAGAGGAGGCCCGAGCCTTTGGCGAAGGAGCTTGGAAGGGTGTGGTACCTATGGACCTTGAGTTTCAGAAGAGACACAAGGAGATGGGTCGCGACTACGACTCTGACATGGCGTTCTTAGACGAGCTTGTCGAACGCCGTGACGAGTACAGGTTTATCGAAGACCTCCCCGTTCCCGGTGCTCGGTATGAAGAGGGGCTCATACCCGCGTCATATCAGAAATATTTCGTCGACGGGAATATGGTTCGCGATGACATCGAGACCATGCGTGACGAGAAGGAGGCAGAGCTGTCTATGCTGGAGTCTCAGTTCGATGAGGACAACGTCCTGTTGCGATTGAAGGAGGACCGCGATGTGGCTTTAGGCAAGAGGTATGAGCAGCTAAGTACCGAAGCCGCTGAAATTAATACCGAAGCTAAGGCTCAGCAGAATCAGTTGCAGGCACAGTCATTAAGAAGGTTCGGTGTCCGACTCGAGGACCTCGCTACCTATGAGCCTAAGACGGAGGAGGAGTTGCGTGGCATGATTGGTTTGTACAATGAGTACAACCAAGCTGCGTCACAGCGTCAGGCTGCGGCCCTAGGTTATGAGCGTGCTCAAACGTATTACGACAGGCAGTACGACAAGGGCATTACCGAAGAGTATGTCGACGGGTGGGAAGAGGTTAGCGTAGCGTGGGACAACGGATGGAAGCGGGGTGAAGCGATGTCCAAGTTGTTGCTTATGCAGTTCGGATACTATGACGTCATGGGTGACGAAGGCGCCGAGGAGCGGGCTATGCGTGAGGTGTCGGAGATTATGGACAGCCAAGACCCACGCCGTGGGAGGATTGTGTCCCGCGCCAATATGACTGGCACCACCGACTCATACTTGGCTTCTATCGCCAGCAACCCCGGCATGTATACCGCAGCTATCACGGCTGAATCTTTGGGTCAGCTTGTCCCTATTTGGGCCAAGGTTTTGCCTGTAGCTGCTGTGGGGGGAGCTGTTGTCGGCGGCGCTACCGCTGGTCCCGGCGGTAGTGTTCTTGGTATATTAGGGGCTATTGGCACAACTGCTGCACAAAGCGCGTTTATGATAGGTATGCCTATCTCTGAGCTGGCTTTGGAGATGGGTAACGCCACCCTTGAGGTAGGTGAGCGCATGGGTTACGACTGGTCGGACCCAAACTCGGCGCTGAAAGCATTGAACGACGAGAAGCTTTGGGAGGACGCAAAGCAGCGTGGTTTAGAGCGTGGTATCCCTATCGCAACGATGGGTGTACTGTCCAACTTCTTTATTGGCGCTGCTGTAGGTAGGTCGGCAAGCATAGCTAGTGTTGGTGAGCGCATCGCACGCGGTGTGGGTACGGGCCTTATTGCGGAGCCTGCTACGGAGGCCCTTGGTGAGTATATGGCCATTCAAACCACCGGGGAATACACTGGCTCTACAGCCAACTTCCGTGAGATTATGGCTGAGGCCATCGGTGCTGTCGGCATGGGTGCAACTATGGGTGCTGCCTTTGGAACTCTCGGGTATGCCAAGCAAAAGCTTAACGAGTCGAATTTCGATTTGGCCATGAAGCTTATGGACCCCATGAGTTTAGGCGCGGAAAATGTTTCCGGTCAGCGCATCGTGAGCTGGGCCAACAATATGGAGAAGCTAGGTCAGATTACTCCAGAGCAGGCGGAGTACATACGCAAGAACACGGGGTATCGCAGACAGGCTAACGAGCTGTTGGGCCGTAATGTTGATGCAAGGCCCGGGACAAAGGCCAAGGTAGTTGGTCGGTTGATGCAGCTCCTTGAAGCCAAGGACCACCTCAGTAAGCCCGGAACGAGCTTTGCGTTTGGACGTAAGCTTTCTGAAATCAATGAAGAGATTTCATACATCGCGGAGAATCAGTCTAATAGTTCTGAGCAGGTAGACCTAAGCCTTGTCGACACGCGGACGCGACAAGCTCAGCCCGGGGCGTACAAGTTCAACGGAAAGAACGTCAGCCGTCAGGACTTCCTTGCCAAGATTCAGGAGGCTACACCAAGGCAGTTGCGTAAGGCTAGGGTATACAGCGACCAAGAGGCTGCATTAGAACTAAAAGCAAAAAGAGATGCCGTTCAAAAGCGAAAAGCAGAGGAGGTACCTGTGGGCAAACGAACCGGATTTGGCTCGGAAGTGGACGAAGAAGTACGGGAAGCCACCCAAGAAGACCTCCAAGCGGAAGAAGAAGGCTCGCTAGACCCCGACCGTAAGGCTGGCATACTTGAGTCCATTGCCGAGAAGCTCAACGATGAGGTAGAGCTAACGCAGGTAGAACAGGCTTTCCTTGAGGACAACAAGGATGATATCGAAACGGCTCAGGAGCGGCTTGTTACCCTCGACCAAGAGGCTGCCGACGTAGAGGTCCGTGGAGAGGCTGAGTTGAAGGGGCGTGTGTCTCTGAAACGTTTGAAGCGTTTGGCTTCCAATGCCAAGAAGGCTATGGCGAAGAACTTCGAGGGCGCCAACGTCATCATCCACAACGACAAGGCTTCGTACCAGCAGGCTGCACAAGAGAACGGCCTGACTGGAGAGAGGTCCTCTGGATTCCTAAGCACGGACAACAAGACCGTACACGTCTTCGCCCCTCTGGCTTCGGAGACTACGATTGCGCACGAGACGTTCCACGTTATCCTCCGCAACAGCGTTGACAAAGCTCAGATTCAGGAGCTCATGGGTGATTTCGTAACGACCCTGAAGAAGGTTATCCCAGCGGACAAGCCCTTGGCTGCCTATCTAGACAAGTTCCAGAAGCTGTATGATGCGGGGCAGATGAACGAGGAGTACGTGGCTGAGTTCTTCGGTGAGCTGGCTGCGGCATACCCCACGCTGGAGACGAAGGGCAAGAGCGTTATCGCTCGGTTCGTTGAGCGCCTTGGTAAACTCCTTGGCATAGACCTCAAGCTCTCGCCCGACCTCACTAAGCGCGACCAACAAATCCTGTCTTTGCTGGAGCGCCTCGCCGGTCAGGTATCTCGTGGCGAAACCGTTACGGCTCGGGAGACAGGTCAGCTAGAAAGCCTGTCTCGTTCAACGAGACCCGAGGTGAAGCCTACACCCAAGGCCGCCGAGCAGAAGACTGTAGAGAACCTGCGTGCCGCAGAGCAGCGGGTGTCTGACTTCAGCACGAAAGAAATTGCTGGCATGGCTGACAACGGTGTTGTGGGGCACTTCACTAATGAGACCTTCGATAAGTTCTTGCCGAGTTTTATGAAGACCGGAGTCTATGGCGCTGGCTTCTACTTCACTGGTGATACAAGTGTTGGGAAGAATTACGGCAAAGGTTCCAACGCCACCATATCATTCGTTGACATCAACGACATGAACTTAGTGGACCGCGACCGGGTGGCTACTCCGGATGAGCTCCGTGCTGCGGCGAATTGGTTGGTTGACAATGACAAGGTGTTTATCTCTCGTGCCATGCCAGAGGACACCAGTCCCCTAGATGGGGCTATGATGAACCTTACGTCTACGCCTTATGATTCCATGTCTGAGCGTAGGGCTAAGATGGGTGAGTCTCTCACTCTAGGTCAGCTCCACATAAACCTTCAGGCCAACTTCGACGAGTACCAAATCGAAGACGATATGGGTATAATTACACCCATCTTCAACGAGGTGTACCCAGAATATCAGGGTGTCATCAACAAAGAGACTGAGAGTGGAACCATAGAAGATATGGTTATCTGGGATTTCGACGCCATCAATAGCAACATCGTCAAGCCTACCCGACAGTTTGCTGAGTCTGCTGCCAAAGGGAAGGTGTCTGTTGCCGACTTCACCGAGATTGTGTACGAGCCTACGGTTACTCCCGAGGAGCGTATGGCAGAGATGGAGGAGGAGCTGATTCGCACGAAGCCTGAAACTGAGGCTGCGCTCCGCGCTGCCGAGCAGCGGGTCGACGACTTTTCCGACGAGCAGATTCAGGCCATGGCTGATGAGGGGGTCATCTTCCACTTCAGTGAGGTAGACATCACGAAGGTATTGCCGGAGAAGCTCAAGCGATTCCTAAAGGGGTACGGCTTCTACTTCACCAACTATGCCCTCTCAGACTCTACCTATCGCAGTTTCGGCGACCGATTCACGATGGTCAATGTCGATGACTTTAATCTGCTTGATGGTGACAAGGCTCTCACTCGAGAGCAAGCCAAACTGTTGAGCGATGCGGCGAAGCTCGAACTTCAGGAAGCCGAGGAGTACGGTGACATGCTTGGCTTTGAAGAAGAGCAAGTGCTGATGAGCCTTTCTACGGTTCAGGCTTTTGATTTGTGGGCCCGACTGCTTACCAAGAATACCAATGGTGTCGCTGGTAAGGGCCGAAGCTTTACTTCGGATATGACCGACGAGCAGATGGCCACTGTCACTCGATTGGTACAAGAGATGCTAGGTTTCGATGGGATTGTGTACGGAAGGCCGAGCATGTTGGGCAAGTCCGGCGCCATCACTGTGGTCTGGAACTTCGATAAGATTAACCGCGCCATCATTGAGCCGGGGCAGGAGCCGACCCGCGCCGCAGAGCAGCGGGTGATAACCAACGAGGACGGGAGTTCCAAGACGTTCTACCACGGTACCGACGCTAGGTTCGAAAATTTTGTGCCGACAGAAGGGACGCGCACCATACTTGGAGTATCCATTCCAGTTACCGCTCCAGCATTCTTCTTTACGGAAGATGAGGCGGTGGCCCGTGAGTATGGAAAGAACGTAATCCCAGTCAATCTCAGCTTCGCCAAGATGGTACAGGATAACATACCCGAGGCGGTACGGATTATGAAAGAGGTGTTCCCTGATGGTATTGAGTTCTCCAATGGGGTCATCAACTACGACGATTACACGCGTGAGGAAAACTGGATAGGGAAAGTCCTCGATGATGAGTCGGGTCTCGACTGGATGCTACTCGATGTGCCAGAGTTTGTGGACGCGCTCAAGGCGGCTGGCTTTGACGGCACCCTTGTCTATGAGTCAGAGGACGAAACCAGTGTCGCTGCTTTCGATAACAGCAATATCCAAAGGCTGGATAGGGAGCCGCGAGCCGCAGAGCAGCGGGTGGATGTCGACGAGGTACGCATGCGGTCTCGTGCGGGCAGCAGGATTAGCAAGGGCCTTGCTACGTACAGTGTAAAGGGAGAGAAGCAGGTAGAAGAGATTGAGAACCTGACCCGAGAGTATGTACGGGAGGAGGCCCCAGCCGCGTACATCAAGAACGCCAACATCCTCGCCAAGTACCCACTCGTCCGTGGCGTAAGGGAGTTTGGTGACATCACCACGGTAGAGCAGGCCGACGAGCTGTACGACATCTACACGCAGCAGACGTTGGAAAACCTGCGGTGGATGATGGAGACCTACCCCGATGAATTCTCCGAAGTATCTACCCTATGGTACGATGGCGCAAACAAGATTGCCAATGAGATGGCAACGCGATTTGGTGTCACGCCAGAGCAGGCGGCAGGAATCTTAGCGTCTCTGTCACCACAAAAGGATTGGTATCAGAACGTGCGCCTTGCTGAGCTCTTGCTGGAGGCGTTCGAGGACAACCCCGTTATGACGCGGGAGATGATTGTTTATCAGAAGAAAAAAACCGCCGAAGTAATAGAGGGAAAGAAGAAGGCTCTGAAGAAAGCCCGTGCAAAGAAGGGTACTAGTAAGGCTAGAGCAAAAGTCGATAAGTTCAACAAGGACAAGGCTCGCCTGCTCAACGATATTGAGGTCGCCGAAGCTTTGCTCGAAGCCATTACTGCGCTTGAGGGTACACGGATGATGGACGCAGACCCATCTATGGTGGGATACTTTGTCAGGCTGCACTCCGAGGAGACAAAGCCCATTAGTTATCAGGTGATATCTCCTGACGGAGAGATGGTTGGCCCAGCTAAAAAAGATGATGGTAGTACTGCCAAGTGGGCATGGGGTTCGTACAATGAGATTGGTAAGGGCGTATCGGTGATGCTCAACGGGAGCCAAGAGAACATAACGGCTTCACTGGGTCAACAGCACAAGGTCCGCAACTTCTACAACAACATCATCGACCCGATGTCTGCCGAGGGTGACGTGACCATGGATACGCACGCTATCGCTGTGTCCTTGCTCAAGCCTCTGTCAACAAAATCTGAAGAGGTCGGCCACAACTTCGGCGATAAGGCAGCCAACTCTGGAGCTAAAGGAATCAAGGGCACATACTACGCCAACCAAGAGGCGTACCAGATACTGGCGGAAGAGATGGGCATGTTGCCCCGCCAGATTCAGAGCGTAACGTGGGAGGCTGTGCGCGGCCTGTTCACCGATAAGTTCAAGGGCAACAAGGAGAACGTTAAAGCAATCAATCAAATCTGGGAGAACTATGCAGATGGAAAAATCACAATCGATGAAGCGAGAAGCCAAGTCCTCGAAAGGGCAGGCGGAGTCAACCCCCCTGTATGGGCCGAATCTGTTCAGGGAGAGCTTGGAACAGGCGTCCGGGAAGGCCGTGAGCGAGGAGCAGGCCGAGAGGGTGGACGAGCTGCTGAGCAGCAGGTCTTCGTAAACGAGAGAGGGACTGAGTTCCGTAGGGCCGGAGAGTCTAACATGCGTCTGATGACGCTTGAGACGCTTGAGAACATTGTCTATCGCTCTGGAGATGTAGACTCCAAGGCCGAGCCTCGTAGTATGATTGTCGGCAAGGGTCGCAGCACGGGACACTTTGGTACCGGTGCGTACTTCTTCTCTGATAGGCAGCAAGCAGAGGAGTATGACGACCGTGACGTTACTGCCGTAGACATCCGCGATTACAACCTTGCTCCGGCAAGTTGGTATATGCACAAAATGCTAAGGCGGATAAACGATAGGGTAGAGTATCGGAGTGATAAGCCACATACGTTTAATGCTAAGGAGGTAGAAGAGGTGCTGGATGCAATACGATTTCCCGGCATACAAAGTCCGGAGATTCTGGCTCAACGCAAAGCTCAAATGCCTGAAGCGGAACGGGCAGCAAAGGAAGCGACCCGTCTGTACAACCAGCCGGGTAATATTGACAGTCCGTCTACGTCGGTAATGAAGGCCCTTGGTTACGACGGCGTATACGCTACCCCCGGTAGCGACATGGACAACTCCACCTACGGAACAGTCATATACGATGTGAAGCCCAAGGCCGCCGAGCAGCGGGTAGTCGAGCCCGGGGTAGCCGATGTGTTGCAGCGTTACGAGTTCAAGTCTAATGACAGCCTCAAGAACGCCGAGCTGGCTGACGAGTTGCGTCGCAACCTGAAGCGATTTGGCTATGGCGTCAAGCAGTATGGCACACGGATGAACGACGTGCGCGTCATCTCCTTAGACACGGGCCGTGCTGTAGAACCCAATAAGCTCATTGCCGCCGGTCTAGAGGAAAGGGCCGCAAGGATTGAAGAGCAGCGCGTGTTCGAGGAGATGCAGCGTACCCGAGAATTGGAGGAGCGCATCATCGAAATCTATAACGCCGATGAACGACCCTTCACAGGCAAGGACTTCGAAGCCCGTGGCGTAGAGCAGAAGGTAGCCGCAAAAGCTATGGCGGAGCCGGGGTCCATCGCGGACCTCGTAGCTCGAGGCAGGGAGATGGGACTGCGTGATGCATCCATCCGTTCCGTGCTGCTCAAGAGGTTCGGAAAGGACAACTCCGATGCTATCGACACGGCCCTAACCGAGTACTTCGATATGTTCCGCGCCATACCCGAGGCGTTCGGAAACGTGGAGGGTGGCATAGAAGTGGGCCGACAGATTTACGATGACGTACGCCGACAGCTCGATGAGTTCGCCCGCCCGAAGAAGCCGGGACGGATGACCAAGCAGCAGCGTACCGACCGTATCGCTGAGCTCCGTGCCAAGTTCCCTGAGCAGAAGAACCTATCCGATACCGAGCTGCTGCGCAAGCACCCGCGCCAAGCCGTGGCCCCAGCCATTGCTGACGTCCGTGCCGAGGCGCTCAACCTGCTTCGCAACAACCGGTTGTTTAACGAGCAGACGACGGAGGTGCAGGAGCAACTGCTCGTGGCTTTCGATAAAACGTTGCAGACCAAAGCCAACAAGCAGGTCAATGCGCTCATCTCCCAAATCCGCAACAACATCCGTCAGCGGAGGAAAGGTGTGTCCAACGCCAATAGGGTTCGCAATGAGCTGAAGAAGATGCTCAAAGACCTGCTGCCGGCAGGTAAGTACACAAAGGCCCAAGCCAAGGCTATCACGGCTTTGGTAAACAATGTGACCGAGGACAATATGCTCGTCCAAATCGAGAAGTTAACGGAACTTTTGGACAAGAAAGCCAAGGCAGACATTAAGGCTGAGCTACGAGACATCATGAAACTCGACCGCCGCATCCGTTCGGAGCGGAAGTATGCCGAGCGTGAGGCCCGTAAGGTTCAAAAGAATCTACGCAAGCTCATCAACGAGGTTATCCCTCGTACCGACTACACCAAGACTGATGTGAATCGCCTCAATAAGTTGGTCAATGAGGCCGACGAAGTCAACTACGAAGAAAAGGCTGAGCAGGTACTGGAGCTTGTAGAAAAGAAGCGTGGTCAGATTCGCGACAGCCTCATCAAGGACATCGTCAAGTTCGTTGCTAACGCCGCCAAGACAAAGCGTACTCCGTCAGGAAAGGTGCGACCCCGAAGTCTCGATGCTCCGGGTCAGGCATACTTCCGTGAGGCCAACCGCATCCTCCGCGCCATCCTCGACAAGGACCAGAGCCTTATCATGGATATCGCTGCCAACCTCGCCAACAACCCGTTGGTTGATGTGGCGACACAGAAGATGCTGAACGGGGAGAAGCTTACCATGCGTGAGCAACAGCTCGTAGACCAGAAGTCTGCCCTAGATATGTTCGCCGACATCAAGGACAAGAGCCTTGAAGAAGTGGAGTCTATCCTCGAGGACTTGAAGGTCGATGCCGGATTCTCTCGTGCCAACCTCAAGGCTAGCCGCGCTGCCCGTGCGGAACGGATGAATGCCTTGCGTGAAGAAACCAAAGATGAAGTTCAGGACAACTGGGCTGGCTTTGCTACCAACGCCGATGGCTCAGCCAAGACCCGTAACCAGCTCGAGGCAGATAAGACACAGAAGAAAACCATTGGAGACGCACTCAAAGAGAACGGACTCCGCGCCAAGTATGACGCTCTGGTTGAATGGGCTAAGGAAGGTAAGCGCCTGACACCTGCCCAAATGGCTAAGGGTGGAGCGCATATCACGCACGTCGGAGCCCTGACGGGAATCATGGGCGAGTACTTCCGCGAGAACCTATACAAGCGGCTTGGGAAGATGGAGGAGCGACACCTCCAAGGAATCTTTAATACCCAGAAGAAGCTCGATGAGATGGCGGCTACCATCGATGGCATCGAAAACTATAAGGACATTACTGACCTCATCTTTACCAGCAACCCTGACGGGCTGGTGGTTAACACCACGTCTACGGGGCGACGAAAACTTTCTACCGATGAGATGATGCGCATCTACGCCCTGAGCAAGAACCCCGTGCAGCGGGCTAAGCTCGAGAGGATGGGATTCACCGATGCGGTGCTCAATGAGATTGTAGATACCCTAGACAACAAGCTCCTTGAGTTCGTAGACAAGACGGTCGATTACCTCGCTAACGATTACTACGAGGGCATCAACGATGTGTATCGCAAGGTCAACGATATCAACCTTGGATACATCGAGAACTACTTCCCCACGCGTACGCAGGTGAAGGGAGACCTGTCGGTTAAGAGCAAGGAGGAAACGCTTAGCTCTACTTTCTTTGGCCCGAACGCACAGGTAGCTACGGCGCTCAAGGAACGTACCGACCAGAAGGGTGATATCCTGATGGACCAGAACGTTGGCTTCCATGGTGAGCTCGGCAATCACTTCAATACCATGGAGCGGTTTAAGGCTTACGCCGAGGGTGTTCAGGAGATGAACGCCATCCTAAGCAGCGACTATACCGTGGCTCTCTCGGGCCGTTTGAACGCTGACTCGATGCTTAACATGCTCATCGCCCACGGCGTGACGCCCGACATGTTTATGTCGGAGATGAAGTTCAAGAGTATAGACACCCTCATATCCAACTACACGGGGGCTTCGTTGGCTTTCAAGCTGATGCAAATCCCCAAGCAGGCAATGTCGTTTATGGGTGGGTTCCAGCAGTACCGGTTCGGAGATAAGCCCAACCCCGTTGTGGACCTTATCATGTTCTCCTACGACTACGCCGTTCTGCTACCGCAGATTCTGCTGGAGGGAATTACCCTCGGGAAGTACAAGGGGCCCATCGCCTCCATCGCTGAGGATTCCGCTACGTTCCGCTCACGTCTGGAGTCCAACTTCAGCGGCGACGTGTACGGCCTAACAGCCGGTGTCTCAGGACGACCACGAAAGGTTAGTGAGAAAGACTACACCTTATATAGGAAAGCTGCCACAGCGTTGCGCAAAGTCAGTGGTACAGCCACAGCGTTTGGAGACGTCTTGGGTGTGCTTGGATACCTGCCCGCATACAACCGTAACAGGATGCGAGGTATGTCTCAAGAGGAGGCTATCGACACCTTCAACGAATACAACGAGACACAGCAATCGCGTCGTCCCGGAGAGCGTGCTCCGATTCAAATCTATCGGAACGGATTGACTCGTGCGTTCATGGCGTTTACCAGCTCACAGATTCTGTACCTCAACAACAGCTTGCGCCATGCCAATAACATTAGCAAGTCAATACGGAAGGGAGAGACGATAAAGGCATCCGATAGCCGTGGCCTCATCTTCAACGCCATTATGTCTTCCGTTCTATTTACGCTGGCATCGAATGCTTTTATATTGCTATTCGGTAGCGACGAAGAAAAGGAAAGGGCATACCTAGACACGCTCCTCTCACCAATCAAAAACTTCATGGCTATACCCGTGTTTGGAGCAGCTATAGAAGAGTTTTACAACCTGTATGTAGGCAACAAATACCCTTCCGAGGTCGCCATCAACCCACTCGGAAAGGTGGTGCGGGATGTGAAGAAGGTGGCTACGGGTGGTGACGTTGCCCCAGCAGTGAAGGCTGCGGCGGAGCTGGCCCTAGGTACCAACTTCGACCCGGGTCTATCGCTCATCAACATCGCTGCCGGAGAACCTATCGAGCCAGAGCTCTATAATTTGATTGGAGTACCGAAGTCGCAGAGGCCAGAGGATTAAATCAACCAATGCACATCGACGGCGCGGACCTCGCACTCGTCGTTGATGCAGCGCCATGAGACCATGAGCCCGGGGACCTCCTCTTCGTCAGAGTCGTGGTCCCCGGTCCACATCATGTTCTTACGGCACTCGGGACACTTCATAGCCCGTTGTATATCCTGTTGAGTTTGTTGTATACCTCCTCCTCGGTGCCACGCTTGGTACGCATACGCACCATATCGATGAGCGGCTCTAGCCTGCGCTCGTGGCTGATGCGCTCACGCAAGGTCTGGTATTTGGTGAGCAGCTCGTTGCACTCGTCTCTCATCTCCAAGAACTTAGCGCGAAGTTCGGGCGCAGAGTAATAGAACACAGGGTCTTCGCCGATATATTCTTCACGCGCCTTGACATACCTCTTGCGGAACGTGCGGTTGGTCTCTATCAACTCCTCGCCCTTGCGGAAGTAGTGCAGTACCGTACTGTGGTCACGGCCAAGTATGATTCCAATCTGACTGCAACCGTAGCCCTGCTCTTGCAAGAGCTTGGAGAACGTGATGCGTGAGTCTACGAAGCGACGCTCGCGACACTTGGTGAAGACGTCGCCGTCGAATACAGCGAAGCAGATGTCGGCAAGTCGCTTCACTTGGTTGGGGTGGTGTGGGGGTTCAATCATTCTATTATCAGTTTCTTATCTACCATCATGTCCAGATAGTCGTCGACATCAATGACGGTAAATTCAAGGAGGACAGGAATCCACTCCTCAATATTGTAGTATTCAATCTTATAGTATAGCTCGCTACCGAGCCGGCCTCCGGCCTCGCACGTCTCCTCCGCATTGAACTCGAAGTACTCTAGCGAATCCTTTATCTGTCGGAGTACGCGCACCCTTTGCCCGTGCGGAATCTCCATGATGCCATCGACAAAAGCTTCGTCAATCTCATACGGCTCTTCAGCCTCGATATACTTCTGTTTCGATGCCATGTTCTCTCAGCTCTTTCATGCGGTACTCTTGCAGCCTCGATACCACCCCGGTGGGGCGCTTCACCTCAGAGAAAAGCACCCCGCTATCGGGGGGGATAGCAACAAGGTCAGGGATACCGTTCTTGTTGGTCTTGATAAGCTTGATGACATAGTATCCTTGCTCCTCAAGTTCCTTGATTCGGCGTGTCTGAATCTGCTGCTCCGTCATCCTACCTACAAGGTAAGAATGTCCTTTCGAAAGTGGTTGAGCGTATAGTCCTTCTTACTTGACACGGCCTTGTAGATTTTTTTCTCTATGCCACGCTCGGAGAACACCCAGTAGATGTCGCTCTCGCGCCGCTCCTTGGTCGTCATCCTATCGCGCGACTGCCAGTAGCTAGTAGCCGAGAAGTCTATGTTGTAGTACACGAGGCACTTGGCTTGGCGTAAGCTGATGCCTTCGCGACCGCTGACAATCTGTAACGCTATGCTCTTGTCGCCCTCGTAAAATTCTTTGAGGTCGGTGGTAAGCTCGTCGCCATACACATCTTGCAGGGCCTTGAGCTCGGCCTTGAACTTGTAGAAGATGGCAATCTTATCACGGCAGAACCTGTCGTAGATGAACTGAGCCTTGCTGTGGTCAAAGACCATGGCCTTGCCGCTCTCAAACTTCACCGTACCGGAGTACATCTGATGCAGCTTTTGCATGAGCTTGACCGGGGTATCGGCAAGCACGACCTCCTCCTTACCATCGATGACGCGGTGCTTACGTAGCTCCGCACACAGGCGGTACGTCCTCGGCTCCATAGGTACGTTGAGTACCTGCTCGTTGAGCTGACTCTTGAACCCTGCCTCCCTTTGGCTGAAGCTAATCATGTACGGTTGCATAGCGGTGAGGATAGACGGAAGCCCACGGTCGTAGAACTTCTTGGTAAGGGAGTTGATGATGCGCTCCTGCACATCGACGTAGTCGTCAGCAAAGCGGTAGAAGTTCTTGTAACTACGGAACGGGTTGCCCGTGATGCCATACACCTGATGGTACATCTGACTGTACGACTCCGGGGTGGGGGTGCCGGACAGGAGGATGACGTACCTGTTGCGAACGAGGTCGCGCACAGCCTTAGCACGCTTGCTTGGTTTAGGGTAGGCACCGAGGGCATGGGCTTCATCTAAGATGATGAGGTCCCAATTCAACTTCGGAAGCTTGTGCATGCTCTCATAGTTGATAGCCCAGAACTCATAGCTTGGACACAGCTTGTTGGAGTCCTCGGTGATGCTGCCTAACGCCTTCTTCTTGGTGAGGAAGAGCACGCGCTCGACACCCATCTCCTCGGCTATGCTCAAGCTCGTTAGCGTCTTGCCCGTACGCACCTCCATAGCGAGGTACACGAACC